>Ga0187809_10000150_pt1 | contig 46339 bp, 40 predicted proteins | sample NC_wetland_sal_i_8_FD_132415 | JGI IMG/M metagenome (GOLD analysis project Ga0187809, IMG submission 132415) | Wetland sediment microbial communities from Neuse River Estuary, North Carolina, USA - ASW_4 | ecosystem: Environmental > Aquatic > Freshwater > Wetlands > Sediment | place: USA: North... | reverse complement strand
GATGACCCGCAGCAGCGAGCCGCCGTCGGCGCTGGCCAACAGGGTGATCTGCCCGGACTCGATGCCCTGGTACTTGGGCGCGAGGAACTTGTCCTTGGCCGGCAGGTTGACCCAGAGCTGGAAGCCGTGGAACAGGCCGCCGGCCTCGACCAGCTGCTCGGGCGGGGTCTCGATGTGCAGCAGCCCCGCGCCGGCGGTCATCCACTGGGTCGCGCCCTCGGTGATCACCCCGCCGCCGCCGTGAGTGTCCTGATGGATGAACTGGCCCTCGATCAGGTAGGTCACGGTCTCGAAGCCGCGATGCGGGTGCCAGTTCGTGCCCTTGGGCTCGCCGGCGGCGTAGTCCACCTCGCCCATGTGATCCATCATGATGAACGGATCGAGGTAGGCGTAGTTGACGCCGGCCATCGTGCGCCGGACCGGAAAGCCCTCGCCTTCGAAACCGGCCGGTGCGCTCGACACCGCGAGCACCGGGCGTTGGGTCTGGTCCTCAGCCGCACCCCGGACACGGGGCAGGGTCAAGGTGTCGGCGGTTACCGCGGCCATGCGAATCGTCCTCCTCAGTTTGTTGCGTCTGCAACTATATGGAGAACCAGCGGGGCGAGGCGGACATTCCCGCCCTCACGTGGTGCCGATCACCCGTCGGTGCCCTCGAACTTCAGCCAGACCGCGCCCAGCGGCGGCACCCGGAGCTGAACCGAGGTCGGCTGGCCGTGCCAGGACGGGCCGTCCGCGGTGACCGACCCGAGATTTCCGACACCGGAGCCGCCGTAGCCCTCGGCGTCGGTGTTGACCACCTCGGCCCACCGGCCGGTCCGGGGCAGGCCGAGCCGGTACTGCTCGTGCGGGACCGGGGAGAAGTTGGCCACACAGGCCAGGGCTGAGCCGTCGCTGCCGTAGCGCAGGAAGGAGAACACGTTGCCGCCGGCGTCGTTGGCGTCGATCCAGCCGAAGCCGGCCGGGTCGGTGTCCTGCGACCACAACGCCGGGCTCTGCCGGTACTGGGCGTTGAGGTCGGTGATCAGCCGTTGCACCCCGGCGTGATCGGGCGCGTCGAGCAGCCACCAGTCCAGCGACCGGCTCTCGCTCCATTCCGCGCCCTGGGCGAATTCGCTGCCCTGGAACAGCAGTTGCTTGCCCGGGTGGGCCCACATGAAGGCGTAGAGCGCCCGCAGCGTCGCCATCTGCCGCCACCGGTCGCCCGGGATCTTGTTGAGCAGCGAGCCCTTGCCGTGCACCACCTCGTCGTGGCTGAACGGCAGCACGAAGTTCTCCGAGTAGGCGTACACCATCGAGAAGGTCATCTCGTGGTGGTGGTACTGCCGGTGCACCGGATCGTGCTGGATGTAGCCCAGGGTGTCGTGCATCCAGCCCATGTTCCACTTGAACCCGAAGCCCAGGCCGCCCAGGTGGGTGGGCCGGGTGACCCCGGGCCACGAGGTCGATTCTTCGGCCACGGTGATCGCACCGGGCACCCGCTTGTAGACGGTGGCGTTCATCTCCTGCAGGAAAGCCACCGCCTCCAGGTTCTCCCGGCCGCCGTGCTCGTTCGGCAGCCATTCCCCGGCCTTGCGGGAGTAGTCCAGGTACAGCATCGAAGCCACCGCGTCGACCCGCAGGCCGTCGATGTGGAACTCCTCGAACCAGTAGATGGCGTTGGCGACCAGGAAGTTGCGCACCTCGATCCGGCCGAAGTCGAACACGTAGGTGCCCCAGTCCGGCTGCTCGCCCCGCCGCGGATCGGCGTGCTCGTACAGCGCGGTGCCGTCGAAGCGGGCCAGCGCGAACGCGTCCTTGGGGAAGTGCGCCGGTACCCAGTCGACGATGACGCCGATGCCGGCCCGGTGCAGCGAATCGATCAGGTACCGGAACTCGTCCGGGTTGCCGAAGCGGGCGGTCGGGGCGAAGTAGGAGGAGACCTGATATCCCCACGAGCCCCCGAACGGGTGCTCGGCCACCGGCAGGAACTCGACGTGGGTGAAGCCGGTCTGCCTGACGTAGTCGACCAGCTCGGTGGCCAGCTCGCGGTAGGACAGGCCCATCCGCCACGATCCGAGGTGGACCTCATAGATCGACATCGGCGCGGCGTGCCAGGCCGTCTCGGCCCGCTGGGCCAGCCACTGCTCGTCCTGCCACTCGTGCTGGGAGGTGAACACCATCGACGCGGTGGCCGGTGGCACCTCGGTCGCGAAGGCCATCGGATCGGCCTTCTCCCGCCACTGGCTGTCGGCGCCGAGGATCTGGAACTTGTACTTGGCCCCGTCGCCCACCCCCGGGACGAACAGCTCCCACACGCCGGAGGAGCCGAGCGAGCGCATCGGGTACGCGGTGCCGACCCAGTAGTCGAAGTCGCCGATTACCCGGACGCCCCGGGCACTGGGAGCCCACACCGCGAACGAGGTCCCAGTGGTGGTGCCGGCCGGCGTGTCGTAGCTGCGGACATGGGCGCCGAGCACCTGCCACAGCTGCTCGTGCCGGCCCTCGCTGATCAGGTGCAGATCCAGCTCGCCCAGCGTCGGCAGCCACCGGTACGGGTCGTCGATGGTGAAGCTCTGCTCGCCGTAGCTCACCTCGAGCCGGTAGTCGCCGGCCTCGACGTCGAGCACACCGCCGAAAACTCCGTTCGGATGCAACCGCTCCAGCGGATATCGCCGGCCGCCCTGGACCACGGTCACCGAGTCGGCGTCGGGGCGCAGGGCGCGGATCACGCTCCGGCCGCCGGAGATCGGATGGGCGCCGAGGATCGCGTGCGGGTCGCTGTGGTCGCCGCCCACCAGATGATCGAGTTCTGCCTGCGAGGGATGGAAAATCTCAGTCTTGCTCGGCATCTCGCCTCCCGCCTTGCTGGGTTTGGGCTCGGGTGCTTGGGATCTGCTACCGGTCATGGACTCAGCTCGCCTCGGCCAGCCGGTGCAGCGACGCCAGCGGGATCGGCAGCCAGTGCGGGCGGTTGCGGGCCTCGTACACGGCCTCGTAGACCGCCTTGTCGGCCTCGTAGGCCCGCACCAGGACGGTGGCCTCGGCCGGGTCGGCCCCGCCGCCTTCGGCGTAGCCGGCGCAGAACGCGCCCCGGTTGCGAGCGGCCCACTCCTTGGCCCGGAACTCCGACTGGGGGGTGGCCCCGATGTCGATGAGCTGGTGCCGAGCCGCGTAGTCGAAGCTGCGCAGCATTCCGGCGACATCGCGCATCGTCGAGTCCACCGATTGCCGGTCGGAGATGGATTTGGCCGGCTCGCCCTCGAAGTCCAGCACGACCCAGCGGTGCGAGGTCCGCAGCACCTGGCCCAGGTGCAGATCGCCGTGGATGCGCTGGGCCGGCACCGGCGTCGCCAACTCAGCCAGGTCGCGATAGGCCTGGCGCAGCCCGGCCTCGACCTCGGCCAGCTCCGGGACCTCGGCCAGCGCGGCGTCGAGCCGGCCGCTCATCAGCTCGCTGCGGCTGGCCAGGTCGGCCCGGCTCAGCTCGGCCCGGCCGAACGCGGTGACCAGATCAGCGTGCACCTCGGCGGTGGCCACGCCGAGCCGGTGCGCCTCGGCCGCGAAGTCGCCACCGGCCTCCTCGGCGTGCAGGTCGGCCTCGGCCATCAGGTCGCGCACGCTGTTGGTCGCCAGGTGCCAGCCGTCGGTGGCGGTGGTCATGAACTCCTGCAGCATGGCCAGGCTCCACGGCTGGCCGTCGATGTCGGCCGTGACGTAGCCCAGCAGCCGGGCCAGGTGCTGGCCGCCGAGCTTGCCCAGCTCGGCGTGGATCTCGATGTCGGGGTTCAGTCCCGGTTCGAGCCGGCGGAACGTCTTCATGATCGCGATGTCGCCGTAGACCAAGGAGGTGTTGGACTGCTCAGCGGTCAGGGCCAGGCTCGTCTCGCCGACCGGGATGTCCTCGGCCGGCGCGGTCCGGGTGAAGCTGACCCGGTCGACGGTGGTTTGCTCGGCGATCGCCTCCAGCCAGTATCCGGTGACCTCCTTGTCGTGCAGGGCGTCATAGACCAGCACCGGATCGCCGCCGTCGGCGTCCACCGCCGAGCCGACCAATGCGTGGGTCAACTGCTCCACCGCTTCGGTCCGGAACGCCAGCGGAATCTGGTAGTGCTCGACCGTTTCGGCGTAGCTGACGTCGGCAACCCAGATCTGCACCGGATACGGCTTGTCGGTCAGACTGGCCAGCAGGCGGGCTGAGGTCGTGTGCTCCCGTGACTTGCCGGCGAACCAGCGTTGCTGATCCAGCCAGTCGGTGAGGATTCGCGTTATTTCGGCAGCCGAAACAGTCATCGGCCCGCTCCTTCCCGCGCGCTCGGCGCGTCCGCGGTGTCCTGTGCCGCCGGCCCCTGCGTCGGTGCCGGCGTGTCGGCAGTTGCCTCCATCGTCCCGTCCAGCTCTTCCAGGGCGGCGCTGCTCGGCAGCCCGGTGCCGCCCCGGATCTGGTGCGCCGGGATCCGCAGCCAGTAGAACCCGTGCCCGGCGACGGTGAGCAGGTAGGGCAGCTCTCCGATGGCTGGGAAGCGGCTGCCGCCGGTCATCTCGATCGGTTCGGCCCCTTCCCATTGCCGCAGGTCGAGTTCGACCGCCTGCGGGAACCGGGACAGGTTGTTCACGCACAACACGATGTCGTCGCCGAAGGCCCGCACAAACGACAGTACGCACGGATTGGAGCCGCCGAGATCGGAGAAGCTGCCGAGCCCGAATGCCGGGTTGGCCTTGCGCAGCCCGATCATGCGGCGCGTCCAGTGCAACAACGAGGATGTGTTGCGGGTCTGGGATTCGACATTGGTGACCTGGTAGCCGTACACCGAGTCGGAGTTGACCGGCAGGTACATCCGGCCCGGCTCACAGGTCGAGAAGCCGGCGTTGCGGTCCGGGGTCCACTGCATCGGGGTGCGGACGCCGTCGCGGTAACCGAGCCAGATGTTGTCACCCATCCCGATCTCGTCGCCGTAGTAGAGCACCGGCGAGCCCGGCAGGGCCAGCAGCAGGGCGGTGAACAGCTCGATCCGGTTCAGGTCGTTGTCCAGCAGCGGGGCCAGCCGGCGCCGGATGCCGATATTGGCCTTCATTCGCGGGTCCTGGGCGTACTCGGCCCACATGTAGTCGCGCTCCTCGTCGGTGACCATCTCCAGGGTCAGCTCGTCGTGGTTGCGCAGGAAGATGCCCCACTGGCACCGGTCCGGGATGGCCGGGGTCTGGGCCAGGATCTCCGAGATCGGATAGCGAGATTCCCGCCGCACGGCCATGAACAGCCGGGGCATCACCGGAAAGTGGAAAGCCATGTGGCATTCATCGCCGCCGACCGAGAAGTCGCCGAAGTACTCCACCACATCGTCGGGCCACTGGTTGGCCTCGCACAGCAGCACCCGATCCGGGTAGTTGTCGTCGACCTCCTTGCGGACCCGCTTGAGGAAGTCGTGGGTCTCGGGCAGGTTCTCGCCGTTCGTCCCCTCCCGGACGTAGAGGTAGGGCACCGCATCGAGCCGGAACCCGTCGATACCGAGGTCGAGCCAGAACCGCAGGGCGTCGATGATCGCCTCGCACACCGCGGGGTTGTCGAAGTTCAGGTCGGGCTGGTGGGAGAAGAAGCGGTGCCAGAAGTACTGCTTGCGGATCGGGTCGAACGTCCAGTTCGACGGCTCGGTGTCGACGAAGATGATCCGGGCCTCGGGAAACTGGGTGTCGTCGTCGGCCCAGATGTAGAAGTCACCGAACGGCCCCTCGGGGTCCGATCGCGAGGCCTGGAACCACGGATGCGCGTCCGAGGTGTGGTTCATGACGAAGTCGATGATCACCCGGATCCCGCGCTCGTGGGCGGCCTCCAGGAAATCGCGGAAGTCGTCGATGGTGCCGAACTCCGGCAGCACGTCGGTGTAGTTGGAGACGTCGTAGCCGCCGTCGCGTAGGGGCGAGGGGAAGAACGGCGGCAACCAGACGCAGTCGACGCCGAGCCACTGCAGGTAGTCGAGCCGATCGCGCAACCCCCTCAGGTCACCGGTGCCGTCACCGTTGGAGTCGCTGAAGCCCCGGACCAGGACCTCGTAGAACACCGCGCGCTTGAACCACTCAGGGTCGCCGGTTCGCACAACAGGTTCATTCACCTCGGACTCCGCATCCTTTGCCACGTTGCTGGGTCGGTGTGTTGCCTGTCCCCGTGTTGCCTCGATCTCGAGTCTGCCATGTGCTGTAAGCGCTCACAGGGGGCGGTCGTCGGCGGGCAGCCGGACGATCACGGCCGACTCGGCGCCCAGTTCCAGTCCGGCCGGGTCGATCGCGGCCGGCCCGGTCGCCAGCACCACCTCGGCCCCGACCGGCACCGGCAACCGGCGGCACTGGTCCGACAGATTCGCCGCGACCCGGAACCGGCCGCGGTGCACCAGAAACCACTGCTGAGCTTCGTCGTAGTCGAGCTCGACCCGCCGCAGGTCGGCATCGGCCAGGTCGGGTTCGGTCGCTCGGAGCCGGATGAGCTGCCGGTACAGCTGCAGCAGGTCGCGGTGCCCCGGTTGCAGCGGTTCGGCCCAGTTCAGCACCGCCTGCTGGTAGGCGCCGGGTGATTGCGGATCGGTCATCGCCCCGCTTTCCCAGCCGTGTGCGGCGAATTCGGCCAACCGGCCCTGGCTCACCGCGCGGCCGAGCTCAGCCTCCGGATGCGAGGTGAAGAACGGCCACCGGGTGCCGGCGGCCCATTCCTCGCCCATGAACAGCATCGGTGTGAACGGGCTGGTCAGCAGCAGTACGGCGCCGATCCGCAGCCGGGCCGGCGACACGATCTCGGACAGCCGGTCACCGACGGCCCGGTTGCCGATCTGGTCGTGATCCTGCAGGAACACCACGAACCGCCAGCCCGGCGTGCGGTCGAGCTCCACCGGCCGGCCGTGCGGGCGCTCCCGGAAGGAGGAGTAGGTGCCGTCGTGGAAGAAGGCTCTGGTGAAAACCTTGGCCAGGCTGGGTAGCTCACCGAAGTCGCCGTAGTAGCCGTGCCGCTCCCCGGACAGCATGGCGTGCAGGACGTGGTGCACGTCGTCGTCCCACTGGGCGTCCAGGCCGTAGCCGGCATCGCCCTGATAGTCCTGGTCGGCCGGGGTGATCAGCTTCGGATCGTTGAGATCTGACTCGGCGATCAGCGGCAGCGGCCGGCCGAGCCGAATTGCCAGCGCGCTCACCTCGGCCGCCAGCTCGGCCAGCAGATGGGTGGGGGAGCTGTCCTGCAGGGCGTGGACGGCGTCCAGCCGCAGCCCGTCGAGGTGGAAATCATCCAGCCAGCGCAGGGCATTGTCGATGATGAAGCGCCGGACCTCGTGGCTGCCCTCGCCGTCGAGGTTGACCAGATCCCCCCAGGTGTTGCGCCCGGTTTTCAGGTACGGCCCGAACTCGGGCAGGTAGTTGCCGCTGGCGCCGAGGTGGTTGTAGACCACATCCAGCAGCACGGCCAGGCCGCGCCGGTGGGCGGCGTCGACAAATCGCTTGAGCGCGTCCGGGCCGCCGTAGGGTTCGTGCACCGCGTACCAGGCCACGCCGTCGTAGCCCCAGTTCCAGATCCCGTTGACCGCGTTGACCGGTAGCAGCTCGACGTGGGTTATGCCCAACTCGACGAGGTGATCGAGCCGCTCGATCGCCGAATCCAGCGTGCCGCCCAGGGTGAAGGTGCCGACATGCAGCTCGTAGATGATCGCGCCGGCCAGCGGCCGACCGGTCCACCCCTCGTCCTGCCAGCGATGGGCCCGAGGGTCATAGACGGCGCTGAGCCCGTGCACGCCGTCAGGCAGCCGCTCCGATCGGGGATCCGGGCGCGGCTCGTCGGCCTCGCCGAGCAGGTAGCCGTAGCGGGATCCCGGGCTCAGATCCTCGTCCAGGCGCCACCAGCCGGGACACTCCGGATCGGGCGCCATGACCTCGACCCGTCCGTCGACCCAGGCCCGGACCCGGTCGGCCTTCGGTGCCCACACTGATGGTTGCATCGGCGTCTCCCGCGCTGTTGTTGTCCGGAGCGGACGGAGGACCTGCGGGTTTCAGGCCGGGAGCAACAACGCTACCGGGTAGCGGTGCAGCAACTCGGCCACCCGGACGGTGCCACTGTGTTCGGCGCCGGTCAGCACGTCGCTGAACCGCCCGGCCGGCAAGGTGATCTCGCTGTGCTGCCACCCGCCGGTGCGGTGCAGGGTGAGCGGCAGCCTGGTCGCGAAGGTCAGCGCCCCACCGCGATCGAAGGCGACCAGGTGCTCGCCGGCCTCGGCCCCGGTTTCGATCGGAAGGTATTCGGTGAACAGCTCCGGCCGCTCACGGCGAGCCCGCAACGTCTGCCGGACCAGCCACAGCTTGGCCGCCCCGGAGCCGTCGAGCTCGGGGGACGTCTCGGCCAGCAACCGGCGCCGCTGGGCGAAGTCCACCGCTCGGCGATTGTCCGGGTCGACCAGGGAGAAGTCGAACAGCTCGCTTCCTTGGTAGACGTCCGGCACGCCGGGCATGGTGAGCTGCACCAGCTTGCCGGCCAGGCTGTTCGACCAGCCGTAGGGCTCGATCCGCTCGATCAGCCGGGCCAGTTCCCCGTGCACGGCCGGGTCGTCGTAGGCCTGATCGACCGTTCGGTGCACCGCCGTCTCGAAGTCGGCGTCCGGGTCTCGCCAGCCGGTGCCCGCGCTGGCCTCGCGCATCGCCTTCTCGGCGTAGGCGTGCATGCGCTCGCGCTCGATGAAGCCGGCACCGGCGAAGGTCTGCCAGAGCAGGTAGCCGAAGGCGCGGTTGGGCACGCTGGTCCGCTCCAGCAGCCGGCCGGCGATGGCCGACCACTCGGGCCCGAGCTCGGGCAACACCGCCAGCCGGGCCCGGACATCCTCGCTGCGCTTGGTGTCATGCGTCGACAGCGTGGTCATGGAGTCGGGCAGTTCGGCCTGGCGGGTGACCTGGGCGGCGTGGAACGCGGCCAGGGTCAACCCGAACCGGTCCGGGTCGCCGCCGACCTCGTTGAGCCCGATCGCCCGGTTGTAGCGGTAGTACGCCGTGTCCTCGACCCCCTTGGCCATGATCGCGCCGGTGGCCTGCTCGAACCGAACCGTGATCTCCCGATCGCCGCCGGCCAGCAGCGGTTGGAGCGCGGCAATCGTCCCGCCCAGTTCGGGCCGGCGCTGCGTGGCCAGGGCCGCGGCGGCGCGCAGCCGCTCGCCGCCGACCGGCTGGTAGGACCGGTACACCTCGAAGGCGATGGCGAGCTCAGCCAGGGCCGGCACGGTGTCCGGACGCGACAGACCGGCCCGTTCGACGGCCCGGCCGATCCGGGACAGCTCGGCGGTCAGGATGGTGTCGGTGATCAGCCGCTTGCCGGCCTCGACATGTTCGGCCCAACTCCGGCCGTCTCCGGTCAGCTCCTGATAGGTCGCCGTGGCCGCGTCGGCGTCGGCCGGGTTGTAGAGCAGCGCGTTGACCTCGGCCAGGGCGTCGTAGCCGGTGGTGCCCGCAACCGGCCACTCGGCCGGCAGCCGCTCCCCGGGTTCGGTGATCTTCTCCACCGTGATCCACTGCTGCGGCGCGCCCTCGGCCAGCCGGCGCAGGTAACCGGCGGGGTCGGCCAAGCCGTCCGGGTGGTCGATCCGGATTCCGTCCACGGTGCCGGTCTCGACCCAGCGCAGGATCTCGGCGTGGGTGGCCCGGTAGACCTGCGGGTCCTCGACTCGCAGGCCGGCCAGGTCGGTGACGGCGAAGAACCGGCGATAGTTCTGCTCGGTGTCGGCCCGCCGGTAGCCGGCCAGCCGGTAGTGCTGGCGGGCGTGCACCGTGGCCGGCTCGTCACCCTCGCTCCAGCTTCCGGGCGCGAGCGGGAACCGGTGCTCGAAGTAACGCAGTTCGCCGTCGGCCAGCTCGAGCTGGCTGTCGTCGAAGTCGTCACCCAGTACCGGCAGCAGCAGCTTGCCGTCACCGGCGGCCCAGTCGATGTCGAACCAACCGGCGTACTCGCTGTCCCGGCCCAGCCGGAGCACCTGCCACCACGCCTCGTTCTCGGCCGGCTCCGCAACCCCCATGTGGTTGGGGACGATGTCGATGACCACCGCCAAGCCCTGGGCCCGGGCCGCGTCGGTGAGCTTGAGCCGGTCGGCCTCGCCGCCGCGGGCCGGATCGACCCGGCGATGGTCGGTCACGTCGTAGCCGTGATCCGAGCCCGAGGTTGCCTGCAGGATCGGGGAAAGATAGACCGCTCCCGCCCCCAGCTCGGCCAGGTAGTCGGTCAGTTCGGCGGCGGCATCCAGGGTGAACTGCGGTCGGATCTGCAGGCGGTAGGTCGAGCTGGGCCCCCGCACGGCGGCCCTCATGCCTCGATCCGGCGCAGTACCACGAGGGTGCGTCCGTGCACGGTGATCGACTCGCCGGACGTCAACGGCTTCGCTTCGGCCAGCTCGGCCTGGGCCGTGTCGATGAGCACTTCCCAGTCACCGGAGACCCCGTCGCCCAGCGGGATGGTGAACTCGATGTCATCGTCGTCGGCTGAGAAGCAGAGCAGGAACGAGTCGTCGGTGATCGGTTCACCGCGGTCGTCGGTGCTGGGAATTCCGTTGCCGTTGAGGAAGACCGCCACGGCCCGTCCGAAGCCGGAGTCCCAGTCGTCCTCGGCCATCACGCTGCCGTCCGGTCGCAGCCAGGCGATGTCAGGCAGCGGGGTGCCCTCGGGTCCGCGCACCGGTCGGCCGTCGAAGAAGCGGCGACGGCGGAAGGTCGGATGCTCGGCCCGCAGGCTGGACAGCGTCGCGGTGAATCGCACCAACTCGGCGTCGGCGTTGTCCCAATCGATCCAGGTCAGCTCGTTGTCCTGGCAGAAGCCGTTGTTGTTGCCCTGCTGGCTGCGGCCGAGTTCGTCGCCGTGGCAGAGCATCGGCACTCCCTGGGACAGGAACAGGGTGGCCAGGAAGTTGCGCTGCTGTCGGGCCCGCAACGCCAGCACGGCCTCGTCCTCGGTCGGGCCCTCGACCCCGCAGTTCCAGGACCGGTTGTGGCTCTCGCCGTCGTTGTTGTCCTCTCCGTTGGCCTCGTTGTGCTTCTCGTTGTAGGACACCAGATCGCGCAGGGTGAAGCCGTCATGGGCGGTGACGAAGTTGATGCTGGCCACCGGCCGGCGGGCCGAGTGCTCGTACAGGTCGGCCGAGCCGGTGAGGCGGGCGGCGAACTCACCGATGGTGCCGGGCTCGCCGCGCCAGAAATCGCGCACGGTGTCGCGGTACTTACCGTTCCACTCGGTCCACTGGGGCGGGAAGTTGCCGACCTGGTAGCCGCCCGGTCCGACGTCCCAGGGCTCGGCGATCAGCTTGACCTGGCTGACGGTGGGGTCCTGCTGCACGAGTTCGAAGAAGCTCGACAGCCGGTCCACGTCGTAGAACTCGCGGGCCAGGGTGGCCGCGAGGTCGAACCGGAAGCCGTCTACGTGCATCTCGGTGACCCAGTAGCGCAGCGAGTCCATGATCAGCTGCAACGAGTGCGGGTGCCGGACGTTGAGGCTGTTGCCGGTGCCGGTGTAATCCATGTAGTAGCGCGGATCGTCGTCGACCAGGCGGTAGTAGGCCTGGTTGTCGATGCCTCGGAAGCTGATCGTCGGGCCCAGATGATTGCCTTCGGCGGTGTGGTTGTAGACGACATCGAGGATGACCTCGATGTCGGCGGCGTGCAGGGCCCGGACCATGGCCTTGAACTCCTGGACCTGGCCGCCCGGGTTGACCGACGAGCTGTACTTGGCGTCCGGGGCCAGGAACCCGATCGTGTTGTAGCCCCAGTAGTTGGACAATCCCTTGTCCTGCAGGGTGGAATCGTTGGCGAAGTGGTGCACCGGCATCAGCTCGACGGCGGTGACCCCTAGCTGCTTGAGGTGCTCGATGACGACCGGATGGGCCACCCCGGCGTAGGTCCCGCGCAGCTCCTTGGGTACGTCGGGATGACGCTCGGTCAGGCCCTTGACGTGCGCCTCGTAGATCACCGAGTCGGCGTAGGAGCGCTTCGGTGGGCGGTCCACACCCCAGTCGAAGTAGGGATTGATCACCACCGACTTGGGCATCGCCGCGGCCGAGTCCTCGTCGTTGCGGCTGTTCTCGTCACCGAAGTTGTAACCGAACAGCGACTGCTCCCAGTCGAACTGGCCGTGAATGGCTTTGGCGTAGGGATCGAGCAGCAGCTTGTTCGGATTGCAGCGCAGCCCCTGGCTCGGGTCATGCGGGCCGTAGACGCGGTAACCGTAGAGCTGGCCGGGCTCGACCCCGGGCAGGAAGACGTGCCAGATCAGCGCATCCACCTCCGGCATCTCGACCCGGGTCTCGGTGCCGTCATCGGCGAACAGGCAGAGCTCGACCTTGTCGGCGACCTCACTGAAAATGGCGAAGTTGGTGCCCGAGCCGTCGTAAGTGGCACCAAGGGGGTAGGGCCTGCCGGGCCAGATCTGCATGGGTCTCCTCGGTCGGGTCAGTCAAGGTCGGGTCAAGCCGGGATCGGCTGGCTCGGCCGGGGTGGCCAGGCTCGTGCCTCGATCGTAGTGAGTTCCCGGCCTGGGGTGATCCGGCTCGGCCGGCGTTGCCAGGTGACGGCTCGGACCATTTGCTGTAAGTAGGTACCTTGTACCCGAGATCGGCTTCGCCGGTAACGAGAAGATTCGAGGTGAGCTCGCTGGTGATTGCCGCAGGGTCCGCACCGGCCTCGATGCTGGCCTCTCTGGCCGCGGTCGCCGCCGGGCTGGTGTTCGCTGCCTCCCTGGTCAGCAAGCTGCGTACCCGCCGGTCGTGGCGCGACTATCGCTCCTCGATCCGGGCCTCCAGGGCCGTGCCCGGCTCGCTGGCCGAGGTGGCCGCCGGGTTGCTGGCGGTGGCCGAGGCGGCGGTCGTGCTGCTGTTGCTCTGGCCGGCGCACCGGCCGGCCGGCCTGACCGCCGCCGCCGGGTTGGCGCTGATCCTGACCGTCGGGGTCGCGATCTCGCTCGGCCGCGGCAGCCAGGCCAGCTGCGCCTGCTTCGGCGCCGGCCAGCGGCTGTCCGGCCAGCACCTGATCCGCAACCTGAGCCTGACCGCGGTACTGGCCCTCGGCGCCGGCTGCGCCGACCTGGCCGGAGCAGAGGCGCACGCCGCGGCCGGCTGGCTGGCGGTCGCTACCGCGGCTCTGTTCGGCCTGGCCGTGGCAACGGTGATCGTGGGCTGGGAGGACCTGCTCTGGTCGCTGGGCGTGCTGGTCGGGACTCCGTCGTGAGCGTGCTGGCCGCAGTGGCGGCGCTGGTTGCTCTGGCGATCAGCCTGTTCACCCTGCTGGTGGTGATCGGACTGGCGCGGCGGGTCCGGGCCGGCGGCAGCCAGCTGACTCCGGCCGGCTCCGGCCTGGCCGCGGTAACCCTGCCGTCGACCGGTCGGCCGGTACCGGAATTCCGGTTCCTGGCCACCGACGGCCAGCCGATCCAGGACAGCCGGCTGACCAGCGGACGGCACGGGGTGGCGTTCGTCTCCAGCTCCTGCGATGCCTGCCTGGACAGCCTGCCGGAGTTCGTGGAGCTGGCCCGCCAGGTCGGCGACCGCTCCTTGGCGGTCCTGCTCGATGACAGCCGGGACCGGAACCGGACGGTCATGATGATCGATCGACTCGGGTCGGCCACCACCCTGATCATCGACAACGAGACCCGCGATGTCGGCCGCCGGTTCGAGGTGGTGAGCCTGCCCACCTTCCTGGGGGTACACGACGGGGTGATCGAGTTGGCTTCGCATCGGGTGGGAGACCTGGCCGGATGGCTGGCCGGTTGAGCGACGTGCGCCGCCGGCTGGCCGACGTCCGGACCGCGGCCGCCTTGCTGATCCACGGCACGCGCTGGGTGGCCGGAGCCCTGGTGCTGGTCGCGGCGGTCGAGGGCCTCGCGCCGGCCATCTCGGCGGTCGGCCTGCGCGGCCTGCTCAACGGTCTGATCGCGCACGACCGGGCCTCGGTCGGGCTGGCGACGGCGGCGGTGGTAGTGGGCTTCCTGTTGCTGTCGTTCCTGATGCCGGTGACCACCTACCTGACCACCGAGGCCGACCGGCGGATCGAACTGGTGGTCTCCGACCGGTTGTTCGCCGCCATCAATGCCGTGCCGACGATGGATCAGCTGGAACAGCCGGCGTTCCTGGATCGGATTCGGCTGGCGCAGCAGGCCGGGCTGCAGGCTCCGCAGCAGCTGGCGCAGAGTGCGGTGACGGCAGTCCGGGGCGGGATCACGCTGATCGGCTTCGCGGTTGCGTTGCTGGCACTGGACGTTCGGATCGCGGTGCTGGCGGTGCTGGCGGTCGGGCCGGGCACGCTGATCAGCGTGCGGGTCAGTGCGCGCCGAGCCGCGGCCGAGATGGCTCTGAGCCCGGGCCGCCGACGGGCCTTCTTCTACACGATGATGCAGACAGATCTGCGGGCGGCCAAGGAGATCAGGCTGTTCGGCCTTGGTGATTACCTGCGCCAGCAGATGGCCGCCGTGCTCGGCGGGGTGGTCGAGGCCGAGCGCCGCCGGGACCGCGGCGTGCTGGGCTGGCAGCTGGCCGTGCAGATCGCCGGGCTGATCTTCTTCGCCGGCGCGATCGCGTTGGCCAGTCGGGACGTCTGGATCGGCCGGCTGCGGACCGGAGATGTCGCGCTGGTGCTGGCGGCCCTGGCCGGTATCCAGGCCAGTGTCGCCGCGATCAACGCCGCGCTCGGCCAGCTGACCAGCACGATGACCGTATTCGCCAGCTACCGGGAGGTGGTGCCGGACCAGGCGCCGGTTCCGGTGCGGCCCGTTCCGGTCCGGGCCGGGTCGAGCCGGCGACTGCCTCGGCTGGCTCGGGCGGTCAGCCTGCGCGATGTCTGGTTCCGCTATGACGAGACCGGGCCGTGGGTGCTGCGCGGGCTCGACCTGGAGCTGCCGCTCGGCACGGCCACCGCGCTGGTCGGGGTCAACGGCGCCGGCAAGTCCACGCTGGCCAAGCTGCTGTGCGGTTTGTACCGGCCGACTCGGGGCGACATCTGCTGGGACGGCCGACCAGTCGGCCCGGACGAACTGGTCGAGTACCGCCAGCATTTCAGTGCGGTGTTCCAGGACTTCATGACCTACGACCTGACCGCTCGGCAGAACATCGAGCTCGGCGACCTGAGCCGGCAGGGCGATGACGCCGCGGTGACGCGGGCGGCGGCGTCAGCGGGGATGCACGAGGTGCTGGCCGGGCTGCCGTCGGGTTACGAGACGATGCTCAGCCGGGTGTTCTTCAGTGCCGAGGGGGAGCGCGGGGCCAGCCTCTCCGGTGGCCAGTGGCAGCGGCTGGCGATCGCGCGGGCCCTGCTGCGCAGCGAGAGCGACGTGCTGATCCTGGACGAGCCGAGTTCCGGGCTCGATGCCGAGGCTGAGCAGCAGCTGATCGCCACCCTGCGCGGGCTGCGCCGGCAACAGACCAGCCTGATGATCTCGCACCGGCTGAACTCGATTGTCGACGTCGACACCATCGTGGTGTTGGCCGACGGGGTGGTGGTGGAGCAGGGCGACCATCGCCAGCTGCTGGCCGCGGGCGGGCGCTACGCCGAGCTGTTCGAGCTGCAGGCGTCGGGATATCGCGGCGAGGTGGCCCGGTGAACCGGATCAGGCTCGTGGGTGGGATTCTCATCGCGGTGCTCGGCGGACTGGCTGGGATCCGGCGACGGCTCGGCGTGCTGGTCGTGGTCGGGGTGAGCATGGAGCCGACGTTCCACTCCGGCGATCGGGTCTTGTACCGGCGCACGCGCCGTCTCCGGCCCGGCCAGGTCGTGGTGCTGGATACCGCGGCGTTGGAACGCCTGGTGCCGGCCGCGGCCGGCACCAGCGCCCGGAGCCCGGGCCTGATGATCAAGCGGCTGGCCGCAGTGGCGGGCGGGGTACGGCCGCCGCAACTTGCCGAGGCGGCCCAGGGGGTACGGCCGCCGCAACGTGCCGAGGCGGCCCAGGCCAACCAGCGGGTGTCCGACGGCCGGGTGGTCGTGTTGGGGGACAACCCGCGCAGCCTCGATTCCCGTCAGTGGGGCGAGATCCCGGCTGCAGTCATCCTCGGCGTCGTCGTACGGACCTTGACCGTCGGCTGACCGGCGACGGATGCAGCCAACCGGCTACGGAGTGCAGACAGCGACGAGCGGCGAGGCCCATCGGGACCCCGCCGCTCGTCGGTGTCTGCGGCTGGCTCAGCAGCTGCCGATCTGGTTGCAGTAGTAGACGCCGGCGCAGTTGTTGTGACAGCTCATCTTGGCGTGGTGATAGCACGTTGTGTACGGCGTGTCGGGAAGGCAGGCGCCCGCCTCGTTCTCGCTGAGCACGCGAGCCAGGGCCCGGTCCGACAGTTTCTTGATGGTTGCGCGCAAAGTGGCCTCCTCGTTGCGTCCAGATAATGACCTCTGCCATTACCAACAAGACGGCTATATGCGCCTTGTTGGGAATAAAAGTACGCCCAAAACAGAACCGGTCAAGTGTCTGATATTGGCCAGACCATGGCAGACTTCGGCCACCGTAGCCGCAGCTGATTAAGGTGGAAGTCCGGCAGTGCAGCCCGCCGGTCAACGGAAAGGCTGGGCACCGATGAACGTCACTCAGCGCACCTTCGAGGTCGAGGCCGAGCCCGAACTCACGCTGGCCTACCTGGCCGACTTCGGCAACGCCGAGCAGTGGGATCCGGGTACGGTCCGGTGCGTCCGGAGCAACGCCGGCCCGATCGAGGTCGGCGCGACCTGGCACAACACCTCGCGGTTTGCCGGGCGAGAGACCGAACTCGAGTACCGCCTGGACACTCTGGAACCAGGACACATCGTGCTGGTAGGGGAGAACAAGAGCGCCACCTCGACCGATGACATCCGGATCGTCGCCTCACCCGACTCGGCCGGCCGTTCCGTGGTCACCTACCGGTCGGAGGTTGTCTTCCATGGGGTGGCCAAAGTGGCCGGACCCTTTGTGCAACCGGAGTTCGAACGGCTCGGCGACAAGACGGTGGAAGGCATCAGCCGGGAGGTTGCCCGGCTCTAGCCACCGACCGGTCGGCCCGGCGACGCCATCGAGGCGTTCTTGACGGCATCCGGGATCGACTGATCCAGCTGGTGTAGCCAGTTGCGGCGCGGCCGACGTTCGGGATCGACCTAGCCCGGTGGCCGCCTAAGCCAACCCGCCGGTGAATCGCTCATGTGTTTGAATGTGTCTGGTCTCGCGGCGAATTAGCGCTGGTCGTCCGGACCGAGGTCCTCCGGGCGGGGCAGCGGTGGGATGCTCGGCAGCTCGGGCACCGCCGGCGGTGCGGAGGCGTCGATCTCCGGCGCCAGCCCCTCGTGGGCAGCGACGGATTCGGCGTCGGTGTCGGATGCCCGCAGGTTGCCGGCTTCGGGCTGATCGGTCGCCGCTGGCAGGTTGGAGTCGAACCAGCCATCAGTAGAGATCGCCTCGTCAGATTCCGGTCCCCCCGGCGTGGCGCCGCCGCCGGTCGAGGTCGCGGTCAACCACGACGGCGCGGGCCCGCCCGGTCCCTCCCCGGAGCCGCTGCCCACCAGCCCGGCCAGGCCTTCCAATGCCTTGGAAAACTCGCTCGGCACGATCCACATCTTGTTGGCGTCACCCTGGGCGATCTGCGGCAACGTCTGTAGGTATTGGTAGGCGAGCAAGGCCGGATCGGGTTTGGCGGCATGAATGGCGTTGAATGTCGTCTCGATCGCCTTGGCCTGCCCCTGCGCGCTGAGATAGCGCGCGGCCCGCTCGCCCTCGGCCCGCAGGATGCGCGACTGCCGGTCGGCCTCGGCGGCCAGGATCGCCGACGTCTTCGCACCCTCGGCGGCCAGGATCTGGGCCGCTTTCTGCCCCTCAGCGGTCTTGATGGAGGATTCCCGTTGCCCCTCCGCAGCCAGGATGATCGCCCGCTTGTCCCGGTCGGCGCGCATCTGCTTCTCCATCGCGTCCCGGATCGAAGGCGGTGGCTCGATCGCCTTGATCTCGACCCGGGCCACCCGGATGCCCCACGGTCCGGTGGCCTCGTCCAGCACGCCGCGCAACTGGCTGTTGATGCTGTCCCGGCTGGTCAGGGTCTGCTCCAGGTTCAACGCACCGACCACGTTCCGCAGGGTGGTGATGGTCAGCTGCTCGACCGCCTGGATGTAATTCTGGATCTCATAAGTCGCCGCGCGAGGATCGGTCACCTGGAAGTAGATGACCGAATCGATCCCGACGGTCAAGTTGTCCGAGGTGATGACCGGCTGGGGCGGGAAGCTCACCACTTGCTCGCGCATGTCGATCAGGGGCCGCATCCGATCCACGAACGGCACCAGCAGCGCCACGCCGGGCCCCTGGGTCCGGGTGTAGCGGCCCAGCCGCTCGACCACGGCGGCCCGAGCCTGCGGGATTATGCGCACGCTGCGCAGCAGGGTGATGACCACGACCACAGCCACCACCAGCAGGACGATGAGTGCGGCATCCATATTCGATTCCCCTTTGACTTGCGATTAATTGTCCACCGGGATCACCGGTTGGAGTCCCACACGAGCGCGGTAGCGCCGCTGATCTGCATGACCTGCACGGTGCTGCCGGCCTCGATCACCTGGGTTTCGTCGAACGACCGGGCCGACCACTCACCGCCGTTGAGTCGAACCCGGCCCCCGTGGGCGTCGACCCGGCTCAGCACCACCGCGTTGTGCCCGACCAGGGCATCGGTGCCGGTGAGGTGCTCGCGACCCAGCAGATGCCGTTTGGCCACCGGTCGCACTCCGACCAGCAGTCCGACCGCGACCAGGATCGCGATCAGAACCTGCGCGGCCGGCGGCAGGCCCACCCCGGCGCTGATTGCCCCACCAGCGGCGCCGCCGGCGAGCATGATCAACACCAGGTCGAGCGACAACGCCTCGGCACCGGCCAGTACCGCGGCGACGATGACCCAGATAAGCCAGGCATGCATAGCTCCATCGAACCATGCCCGGCCCGCGTTTTCCGGAGCTTGCCCGGTTACAGCTCGGCAACCGGTCGGCGCCGGCACAGCTTCGTTCGGCACCATAAGCAGATGTGGTCCGGTCTCGCTCCGGCCCGCCGCCGGTTGCTGGTGGCGGTGCTGTTGACCTTCGTCGTGGCGGTCATCGCCGCCGCGACGGCGCTGGCCTTTCACCGCAGCGGCAACCCGGAGGTCACCCCGGTCGCGCAAGACCAACCGGGACCGGTGTTGCTGGTACCGGGCTACGGAGGTTCGACCGGCAGCCTGGCGCCGCTGGCGGCCCGGCTGCGCGCTGCCGGCCGCGACGTCACCGTGCTGCAACTGCCCGGCAACGCCGAGGGTGATCTCACCGCCCAGGCTCGGGTGCTGGCCGCCGCGGCGCTGTCGGCCGACAACCGGACCGGAGCACGATCGGTCGACGTGGTCGGCTATTCCGCCGGTGGCGTGGTGGCCCGGGTGTGGTTGAAGAATCTCGGCGGTGCCGCTCGGGTCCGCCGAGTGGTGACCTTGGGCTCGCCTCAGCACGGCACCGCCCTGGCCGCACTCGGCTCGCTGGTGCAGGGCGAATGCCCGACCGCGTGCCAGCAACTGGTCCCGACCAGCGGCCTGTTGAGTGCGCTCAACCTGGCCCCGGAGGTGCCGGCCGGCCCGGCATTCGTGTCCCTGTGGAGCAGCCACGACGACGTGGTGCTGCCCCCGGACTCAGCGGTCCTGCCCGGGGCGACCAATATCGAGCTCCAACAGGTCTGTGCTGATTCTGTCGCTCGACACAGCCAGTTACCCGGCGACCGGCTGGTCCAGGGGCTGGTGCTGGCCGAACTCGGTCGGGCGCCGGTACGTTCCTTCGGCCCGAGCGACTGTGCCCAACTCCGGGCCTAGCTGGTCACGTCCTTGGTCGTGAAGTTGGCCCAGGCCGCACCCAGGAACACCGCGACGTACAGGCATTGCAGGCCGACCCCGCGCAGTACATTGCGCCACAGGATCGGATCGCGGAACAGGTCGACGAACGAGAGCCAGTAGCGGGTCGGCAGGTACGGCTGCAGCGAATGCGCGGCATCCAGGGTCAACAACAGCGACGAGCCGACCAGCGCCGCCAGCGCCCCCAGGCTGGCCGACAGCGGCGAATCGGTCATCGTGGAAAGGAAGAGCGCGATCGCGGCTACCCCCAGCATGGACAACACCACGTAGACGACCGAGATCGCGATTCGCCACGCCACCTGTCCGGGCGAGAGCGTGCTGCCGGACACGCTGGTCACCGCGGCCGACAGGGGCTGATCGCCCAGCAACAGCCGGCCGGCCACGAACCCCGTTATGGCCACCACCAGCACGGCCACGGCCACGAAGACGAAGGTGGCGGCGAGCTTGGCCACCAGCAGCCGGGTGCGCCCGACCGGCCTGATCAGCAGGTAGCGCAGGGTGCCGCCCTGAGCCTCGCCGGCGATGGCATCGCCGGCCACGACCGAGACCGCGATCGGCAGGAACAGCGGCAGCACGATGGCCAGTGCGGCCACCGCGAACAGCGAGCCGTTGGTCAGCACTGCCGACAGGAAGGCCGGACCTTCGCCCGGCCGGGGGCCGATGTGGGTTATCGCCAGCAACACGGCCACGATCGTCGGTAAGAGGTCGAGTAGCCCAATGGTGAACCAGGTCCGGGGCCGGCGGAACAGCTTGCGGATCTCGACGACGATCATGGCGGTGGACCGCTGTCGGCGCCCGGTTCGGTGGCCGCGAGCACCGTCTGTTCCAGTGTCCGGCGTTCGATCAGCAACTCGGTGATCCGGTAGCCACGCTCGACCAGCGTGGCGTTCAGGTCCGCCGGGTCGGCGCACCGGACGGCGAGTTCGCAACCGGAGCGATGTTCGACCAGCGCGCCCAATTCGCCGGCGATGGCCGGCGCGTCCGGTGAGCGCACGAGCACCCGGCCGGTGGGAGCCCGCAGCGTCGCCAGTTCCTCCTGTAGGACGAGCCGGCCCCGATCGAGCACTCCGACCCGCGTGCACAGCTGCTCGACCTCGGCCAGCAGGTGGCTGGACAGGAAGATGGTGGTACCGCCGGCGTTCAGCTCGAGCAGCAATTTCCTTATTTCGCCGATGCCCTGCGGGTCCAGCCCGTTGGTCGGTTCGTCCAGCACCAGAAGTTCCGGCTCCCGGAGCAACGCCCCGGCCAGGCCCAGGCGCTGCCGCATTCCCAGCGAATAGGCCCGCACCGGCTTGGCACCGGCCGCGCCCAGCCCGACCTGCTCGAGCACGGCGTCGACCCGGCGCTGTCGATCCCGCCGAGGGCCGCGGGCCGAGGGGCGCCCGCTGGCGTCATCGAGCAGCAGGTTGGCCCGCCCGGACAGGTGCCCGTAGGCCCCGGGGCCTTCGACCAGGGCACCGATCCGGGGCAGTACGGTCGCGGCAGCTCTGGGCATCGGGCGGCCGAAGATCTCGATGTCACCGGAAGTCGCCAGCACCAGGCCGAGCAGCATCCGGACCGTGGTCGTCTTGCCGGACCCGTTCGCTCCGAGAAAGCCGTAGATGTCGCCATCCACAACCTGCAGGTCGACCCGGTCCACCGCCGCGACCGAGCCGAACCGCTTGGTCAGGCCACCGGTCTTGATCACGGCAGTCGCCCGGTCATCAGCGACCGGTCCAGCCGGGTAAGGCCGCCGACGCCGCCGCCAGGACCTTCTCGGTGACGGTACCGACCAGCAGCCACGGTCCGTTCGGCGCGCCGAAGGAGGTCAGCAGCAGGGTGAGCGGACCGGAGCTCAGCGTGATCGCGCCGGGATCGTTGAGCTGCGGCTTGCTGAGCGGGGTGGCCGCTGGTTCGAGCTGGTTGTGCAGGGCGAACGCGATCCGTCGTGGCAGCGGCACCACCGCGAATTCGGTAACGCCGCGACCGTAGACGGCGACCGCGCCGAGCGTGGGCAGTTCCGGGTTACGACCGATGCCGGCCAGCACCGGCGGCAGTGGACCCCCGCCGAGGGTGTCGAGGGTGGTGGCCAGATCCGGCGGGGCGCCGCTGCGCACGCTGGCCCCGGCCGGAAGCTCGAAGGCGGTGGTGCTGGCGGCCGGCAGGTTCAGGTCGACGTCGAGGAAGCTGCTCGACAGGGCCGCGGCGCTCCGGTTCCGGCCGAACACCGCCACCCGGAGCGGCAGGCCGGTGCGGTCGTCGGCCCACACGTCGATATGGTCCACGGTGGAGTCGGGCTGGTTCGGCCGGACCCGAAGGCCGGGTGCGTTCTCACCGGCGATCCGCCGGGCCGCGATCCGGCTCACCTCCTCCGCCCGCACCTGGCTCAGCAGCCGCCGGGCCAGCTGCGGGGGCAGCAGGTCGCTGTCGTTGGGCAACCGGATCCGCGGGTTCACAAGTTGCTCGCTGAAGGTGGCTGAGTTCGACTCGTAGTTCCAGGTCCACCAGCCCTGGCCGGTCATGTGCAGGTCGGTCTCGCCGGTGAAGCCGATGGAATCGACGCGCCAGTCCTGCGCCGAGCGCCACCAGACTCGAAGCTGGGTGTGGCCGCCGAACAGGTCGGTCAGGTTGCTGAACTGGTTCGTCACCGGCAGATCGAGCCCGCCGTCGGTCTCGGCGTAGCCGCTGTAGCCGACCGAGGTCGAGTGCTGGATCCGGTCCAGCAAGGCAGCCGCGGTGACCGTGGCGGTTGGTGCCGGCAGCGCCCGCACCGCGGCGGGCAGCGCGAGCAGCAGCGCGGTGCCGAGCAGCAGCACCAGCCATCGCCAGGCGGAGGTCACGATTTACGGTACGTCGCCGGGCCAGCCGTGGTTCGGGACGCGAGCTGTGAGCCGGGCCCTGACCGCCCCGGCATCGGGTTCGAGGCTCCGGCATAGTGAGGGGTATGGCACGCAGGATGACAACCGAGCAGGCCTACGCCTTCCTCGCTGCCGGGACGAGGACCGGCAAGCTGGCCACGGTCCGGGCCGACGGCCGCCCGCACCTGGCCCCGGTCTGGTTCGTGATCGATGACGGAGACCTGCTGTTCATGACCGGTGCGAACACGGTCAAGGGTCGCAACCTGGCCCGGCAGCCGCAGGCCAGCCTGGTCGTCGATCTGGAGGTCGAGCCCTACGCCTTCGTGCTGGTGGAAGGTCGGGTCACGGTGTCGGACGACGTCGAGGCGATGCTGCCGATCTCGATCCGGATCGGCGAGCGCTACATGGGACCGGATCGGGGCGTCGAGTTCGGCCGGCGCAACGCCGTGCCCGGCGAGTTGCTGGTCCGGCTCCGGCCGGACAAGATCGTCGCCATCGACGACATGGCCGATTAGGGTCCGGTGCCAGATCCGGACCGGAGGGCAGGAGATACCGCAATGACCGAAGCGCCCGGCCAAGACCTGCTGGATGTGTTGGCCAGTGACCACGAGGCGATGGTGGAGCTGCTCGACCGGCTGCACCCGGCCGAGATCGAGGCAGCCACCGCGCCCCCGGAAAGCCAGCGACAGCAGCTGGTCATCGACGTGGTCCGGCACCTGGTCGCCGAGGAGCAGTACCTGTGGCCGCTGGTCCGGCACCGGCTCGACGGCGGCGATCAGTTGGCCGAGACGGCCTTCGCCGACGACCGGGAGATCGAGCACGCACTGCGCGGGCTGGAGCACCCCGACGCCGATGCCCAGTACCTGGGTGTGGTGCTGGCCGGAGTCCAGCGGCTGCTCGCCGAGCACGTGCGCGAGCAGGCCGAGCAGCTGTTCCCGCAGCTGCGGGCCACCGTCGAGGCCGACGAACTGGTCCGGCTGGCCGACGAAGCCGTCGGGGCCGAGCAGGTCGGGCCGACCAGGCCCCGGCTGCTGCATCCGGAGAATGCGGCGCTGAACAAGGCCTCGGGGCTGGTCGAGGGCTTCATCGACCACGTCCGCGACACCTACCGGCACCGTGGCGCCCGGGCCGAGGAGATCGAGTAAAACCGATTGCCGACGCCTCCGCCTTCGGCTGAAATTCAGCCATGACCGACCCGACTCACCTGTGCTGTCTCCATCCGGACGCTGCGGCACGATCGGACCAGCAGCACATCGCGGGCCGGAGGCTCGGCGTCCGGCGATGAGTGCGCTGGCCGGCGCGCTGCTGGCCGGTTGTGCTGCCGGGCTCGGGGTCGCCATGCCCCTGGGACCGGTCGGTGCCTACCTGATCAGCATTTCGGCCGACCGCGGCCTGCGTGCAGGCGCATCCGGTGCGCTGGGCATCGCCAGCGTCGACGCCGGATTCGCGCTGGCCGCTTCGCTGGCCGGGGTACCGGTCGCGCACGCTCTGGCCCCGCTCACGCGCTGGCTCCAGCTGGGTGCCGCACTGGTGCTGGTCGGGCTGGGTTGGCAGATCCTGCGGGCTCGGGACAAGGGGCGGCCAGCCGCCGGTGCCAGCGGAGCGACCTTCTTCCGGTTCGCCGGGCTGACGACCTTGAACCCCAGTACCGTCGTCTACTTCCTCGCCCTGGTGCTCGGACTGGCCCATCGGGGCCGGGTGGCCGTTGCCGCGTTCGTATTCGGGGTGTTCCTGGCGTCGCTGGCGTGGCAGCTGGCCCTGGTCGGTCTTGGGCGCGGCTTGCACCGGCTGCCGTGGCCCGGGTGGACGCTCCGGCTCGGCTCGGCCGTGATCATCTGGCTGCTGGCGGCGTGGCTGCTCGTTTGAGCACGTGCTCAAGGAGGATGGCGGCAGCTCTTGAGCAACTGCTCAAGTTGTGTGATGCTGCCTGTTGAGCATCTGCTCAAGAGATGGGGACAGGTATGGCTGGTCACGAGCCGCTGGGCCCGGTCGCGCGTCGCGCGCGCTCGCTTCGGGCCGGGCCGCCGGCCGTCCCGCGCGGTCATAACTGACATGCGCTCTCACGCGCCAGGAATTACCCGACCTGCGCCGGTCAATCCAGCCTGGTTCGGCCGAGGCTGCGCGGCGGCCGCGGTAACCGGGGCGATGGTCGGGCTCGGGTTGCTGGTGATCGATACCGCCCGGAACGGCGCCTGGGGGCCGTTCCTACCGGCTGCCATCCTCGGCCTGCCCATCGGGGCCATGGCCGGCTGCCTGGATGCGTTGCCTGGGCTGCTGCTGCTGGCCTTGTTGGGCCCGCGGTTCCGGCGGCATCGAGGCTCGGCCAGCGTGGTGGTCGGGCTGGTCGCAGCGGCCGCCCCACTGGCCATCACCTTTCGAGCCGGCCTACCGGCCGCGCCGGCGGCGACCTGGACCGGGCTCGGACTGGCCGGTGCCGCCTTCCTGGCCGCGGTGATCTGTGGGCCAGTTGTGCTGCGGGACGTCGCGGATCAACCTGGTTTGATGTAACGGTGCAGCTGAATCGGCCGGCCCGGTGACCGAGACCCGGCAACGGCTCATCGACGGGGCTCTGGAAACCCTGCGGGACAAGGGCATGGCGGCCACCTCGGCCCGCACCATCGCGGCCGCGGCCAGTGCCAATCAGGGCCTGATCTTCTACCACTTCGGCTCGGTCGATCAGCTGATCATCGAGGCTTGTCGGGTCTCGACCGAACAGCGGGTCCAGCACTACCGGCAGCGTTTCGCCGCGGTCGGCTCGCTGCGGGAGCTGCTCGGCATCGGACGGGAATTGCATGCCACCGAGTTGGCCGCGGGCAATGTGACTGTGCTGGCCCAGGTGGTGGCCGGGGCCCAGCAGAACGAGGCGTTCGCTGCGGCCGGCCGGGAGGCGATCGAGCAGTGGATCGCCGAGATCGAACGGGTGCTGCGCCGATTGCTCCGGGGCAGTCCGATCGCCCCCGCGGTCGACCAGCCCGGGCTGGCCCGCGGGATCGCCGCCGCCTTCATCGGGATCGAGCTCTACGACGGCGTGGACGCCGGCGGAGCTCAGGCCGCGCTGGCCGCGCTGGAGCAACTGTCCGTGCTGGCCGAAGTGCTGGACGATCTCGGCCCGGTCGCCCGCCGGGCGGTGCGGTCGCGAGTGCGCAAGGCTCAAGCTCGCACCCCTGGACCCCGCCCGGCCGGCGCCCCGTGATCGAGCTCGCTGCCGACTGCAGCTCCTGCCGCGGTTTGTGTTGCCGGGCGCTGCCGTTCACGCGGTCGGCCGACTTTGCCATCGACAAGCCGGCCGGGGTGAGCTGTCCCAACCTGGCCGCGAATTTCCGGTGCCAGATCCATGCCGAACTGCTGCCGCGGGGCTTCGGCGGCTGCGTCAGCTTCGACTGCTTCGGCGCCGGCCAGCGGGTGAGCCGGCTGGCCGGTCCGGACGAAGCCCGCTTCGCCGCGTTGGCCAAGCTCTGGCCGCTGCACGAGCTGCTGGGTTACCTGGCCGAGGTTCAGCACCGTGATCTGGCCGGCAGCCGGGCCGTCACGCTGCAAGCCGAACTCGAGTCGAGCTGCCGGGCCCTGCTGCCGGAACTCCTGCTGCTCGATGTCGCCGGCTGGCGGGCCCGGGTCGACGAGGTCTTGACCGCAGCCGGTGAGCAGCTTCGGGCCGGCTATCCCCGCGGCAAGGCCTGGCGGGGCCGGGACCTTGCCGGCCGGCGGGTCGAGGGAGATCTGCGCGGGGCCAACCTGCGCGGCGCGCTGCTGATCGGCGCGAATCTGTCGGGCCTGGATCTCACCGACGCTGAGGTGCTCGGTGCCGACCTGCGCGGGGCCCGGCTCGAGCAGGCCGAGCTCAGCCGGGCCCTGTTCCTCAACCAGGCGCAGGTCAATGCGGCCCGGGGTGATGCCGACACCAGCCTGCCCGAACACCTGCACAGGCCGGTCCATTGGCACTGAGCGCAGTGCGTGCGGCTGGTCCTGACGGTGCCTGAGCGGCTCCGAGATCCAGCTCCGGCGCCGGGCCGGACCGGCTCACCACACCGTCCCCCCGTTCAGGCCGGGTCCGAGCAGGACGGTGATCACGCCGCTAGCCAGATCGAGGCTGAGCAGCGAACGCTCGCTCGGCCCGCACGAGCCGGTGCTGATGATCGCGTGGTTCGCGACGACCTGAAGCAGCCGCGCCGGTCCCTGCACGGTGGCAACCAATACCAGCGGGATCGGTGAGATCACGCCGGTACTGCTTATCCGGACCAGCTCGCCACCGCCGCAGGAGGCGGCCCGTTGCGCCACGATTCCGGAAGCGTCCGGCCACGCGGTGGTGAAACCGTAATCCGGCGCTACGGCCGAGGTGAGCCGGATCGCGGTGCCGGTCGTGAGTGAGGCTCGGTAGAGGTTCTGGGGGCTGGGCGTGGCACCGGTGAGCGAGCAGGCGGCAAGCACCTCGTCGTCGTTCCACAGACGCAGCGCGAAGCAGTAGTTGGTACCGGCCGGCGGGGCGATGGTGCGGACCAGCGAGCCGGTGTTGGACAGCACCGCCAACCCGTGCTCGGCACCGATGACGAACTGCGCCCCGTCAGCGCGGTAGAAGGCAGCGGCTCCGTTGAACTCTCCGACTGCTTCGGCTGAGCCAGGAAAGTCCTGCTGCAGGTTGCCGTCGAGCCCGAGCCGCTGCAGGCCCTGAATGTGGGCTCCGGTCGCCGGGTAGCTGAACAGCAGGGCCAGGCCCACGGGGCGGGTGTAGCCGAGCAGGTGCCGGTTGCCGAGCAGGAAGCTGTGCCGGGTGGCACCGGTGACCAGGTCGAGCTCACTGATCACAATCCGGCTCGTGGCCAGGTCCTGCAGGATGGCCCGGCGACGATCGGGTGACCAGAGTTCGAGGACCGTGCCCGGCCGAAGGTCGGCCAGCCGATAGCGACCGCCGATCGGGTTCACCAGGTACAGCACCCGCGGATTGGTCTCCGGGCTGGCGCCGGTCGTGACCGTCTCGCTCCACGTGCTCAATTGCCAGGCCTCGTCGACCTGGTCCCACGGCACGGCGCTACGCGGTGCTTCCTGGCCGTGCGGCAGCAGGGCCGGCGCCGCCGGTGAGGCAGCGGCGCTCCGGCTCGTCGGGGCCTGGACCGCGCTCGATCCGGCGCCGGCGGGTGCGGTCGGACTCGAAACCGATCGCGATCGGTGCCCCAACCGGTAGGCGACCAGGCCGGTCGCTACCACCAGGACGAGGGCGGCGATTACCAGCAGGGCCGATCGGAGCCGGCGGCGACGGCTGGTGCTCCTGTTCGGGCCGGTCGGTGTCGGGTCGTTCGCATCCGGGCGGGGTAGCTGGACTTGCGGGCGATCGGTGGTCATGGTGCGCTCCCAGGCTGTCCGCTGCCGAGCAGCGGCCGCCGGCCGGGAACTGGAGATGTCTCAGCCGGACCTCGGGTCGCGACTGCCTCGGCAGATGCCCTCATCATCGGCGCCGGCCGGCGATCCCCGGCAGGGACCTTCGACCTTGATTGCCACCGTTAGACGCGCCGTCCGCCCGGCGGACCGGAGATCAGCGGAAGGGGTGCACCACGATCACGTGCGCCACCTGATCCGGGCCGAGTTTGACGTAGTTGTGCTCGCCCCACTCGTAGTTGGCGCCCGAGAGCAGATCCGAGGCCCAGAACCCCTGACCGGTGCTGAGGCCTAGTTCGTCCAGGCGCAGGTGGATCCAACCGTCCCGGACGTTGTGCGGGTCCATGGTGCAGGCGACCAGGACCGTGTCACCGGTATCGGCATCGCGCTTGGAGAAGACGATGATGCCGTCGTTCTCGCTGTGATGGAACCGCAGATTGCGCAACTGGTGCAGGGCCGGGTGGGCGCGCCGGATCTCGTTCAGGCGCTTCATGAACGGCGCCAGCGATTCGCCGCGATCGATCGCGCCGTAGAGGTCGCGCGGGCGCAGCTGGTACTTCTCCGAGTTCAGGTACTCCTCGCTGCCCGGCCGGACCGGGATGTTCTCGAACAGCTCGAAGCCGGAGTAGATCCCGTAGGTCGGTGACATCAGTGCCGCCAGCACGAGCCGGATGGAGAACGCCGCCTTGCCGCCGTGCACCAGGAACTCGTTGAGGATGTCCGGGGTGTTGGGGAAGAAGTTGGGCCGCATGTAGTCGGCCGCCGCGACCAGTTCCTCGCCGTATTGCTGCAACTCCCACACCGTGTTGCGCCAGGTGAAGTAGGTGTAGCTCTGGGTGAAGCCGACCCGGGCCAGCTCGTGCATCATCGCCGGCCGGGTGAAGGCCTCGGCCAGGAACAGCACGTCCGGGTCCTTGGCCTTGATGTTGCTGATCAACCACTGCCAGAAGTTCAGCGGCTTCGTGTGCGGGTTGTCGACCCGGAAGATCTTGACCCCGCGCTCGACCCAGAGCAGGACGATCCGCAGCACTTCCCGGGCCAATCCGGCCGGATCGTTGTCGAAGTTGAGCGGGTAGATGTCCTGATACTTCTTGGGGGGATTCTCGGCGTAGGCGATGCTGCCGTCGGGCAGCGTCGTGAACCACTCCGGGTGCTGGGAGACCCAGGGATGATCCGGAGCGCACTGCAGGGCCAGATCGAGGGCGACCTCGAGGTCGAGTTCGCGCGCCCGGGCGACGAAGGCGGCAAAGTCCTGCTCGTCACCCAGCGCGGGGTGGATGGCGTCGTGGCCGCCCTCCTCCGAGCCGATCGCCCACGGCGAGCCGACATCGGTCTCGGTCGGGTGCAGGGTGTTGTTCGAACCTTTGCGATTGACCCGGCCGATCGGATGGATCGGCGGCAGGTAGACGACGTCGAAGCCGAGGTCGGCCACGTAGTCCAGGTGCTTGGTGGCGTCGGCGAAGGTGCCGTGCCGGGCCGGACGCGCCTGGTCGGCCGGATCGCCGGCCAGCTCGGCTCCGATGGAGCGCGGGAAGAACTCGTACCACGCCCCGTACAGGGCCCGGACCCGGTCGACGAAGACGCCATAGCGCGGCGAGCGGGTGATCAGCTCGCGGATCGGATGCTGGTCGGCCAGGGCTCGGGCCTCGACCGACATGGCTCGGGTTATCCGTAACGGCACGTCGTCGCTGTCGCGGCGCAGATCGGCGGCCACGGCCAGCGCCAACTCGGCCTGCTCCGGCGCCTGCTCGGCCAGCTGCTCGAACAGCCGAGCGCCGATCTCGAGATCGTTGGCCAGCTCGTCGGCGCTCTGGCCGGCTTCGGCCTTGACCTCGACGGCGTGGTACCAGGTTGCCAGCGGGTCGCCCCAGGCCTCGACGACGTAGGTCCAGGTTCCGGTGCGGTCGGCCACCACCTCGGTCCGCCAGCGATCGGTGCCGCCGCCGATCGGCCGCATCCGGTTCAGCGGCGCTTCGACGCCGTCCGGGTCCCGCCAGACCACGGAGGCCGCCACCGCGTCGTGGCCCTCCCGGAACACGGTGGCCTCGACGCCCACCCGCTCGCCGACCACGGCGCGCGAAGGCAGCTCACCAAAGGCAATTACCGGATGGATCGCATTCAGTCCGAGTCGTCCCGCCACGCCACCACGTTAGCGTGAAATGGCCCGGTCCCCACAGGATCCGGCCTGCGGGCCGGGTATGCCAGTAAGCGCTACCGGCAGCCGCTAGGGTATGCGGAATGAAGGCTCTTCGACGGCTCACCGTACGTGCCGCGCTGCCGGCCCCGCTCGCGCCGCTGGGCGAGATCGTGGCCAACCTGCGCTGGTCCTGGCATCCGGAGTCCCTCGACCTGCTCGAAGCGGTTGACCCGGAACTGTGGGCGCAGTGCAACGGCGACCCGACCCGGATGCTGGGCGAGGTCAGCAACGACCGGTTGAACCTGCTGGCCCGGGACCGCAAGTTCCTGCGCCGGCTGTCCGACGTCTCCGACGACCTGCGGGACTACCTGGAGCAGCCGCGGTGGTACCAGCGCGCCCAGGAGTCGGGCGAGCACGGGCGGCTGCCCGCGGCGATCGCCTACTTCTCGCCCGAGTTCGGCATCACCGAGGTGCTGCCGCAGTACTCCGGTGGCCTGGGCATCCTGGCCGGTGACCACCTGAAGTCGGCCTCCGATCTCGGGGTGCCGATCATCGGGGTCGGGCTGCTCTACCGGGCCGGCTACTTCTCCCAATCGCTGTCCCGGGAGGGCTGGCAGCAGGAGCGCTACCCGTCCCTGGACTCGCAGGGCCTGCCGATCACGCCGCTGCGCGATGACGAGCAGAACCTGGTCCGGGTCACTCTGGAATTGCCGCAAGGCCGGTTGCTTCGGGCCCAGGTCTGGGTGGCCTCGGTGGGCCGAGTCCCGCTGCTGCTGCTCGACTCGGACGTGGAGGAGAATGACGCCGCGGCGCGGGCTGTGACCGACCGGCTCTACGGCGGCGGTCCCGAGCACCGGTTGCTGCAGGAACTGCTGCTGGGTATCGGCGGCGTCCGGGCCGTCCGGGCCTACTGCCGGGCCAGCGGGCATCCGGACCCGGAGGTCTTCCACACCAACGAGGGCCACGCCGGCTTCCTCGGCATCGAGCGGATCAGCGAGCTGACGGCCGGCCGGGCGCAGCTCAGCTTCGACGAAGCGCTGACCGCCACCCGGGCGGGCACCGTATTCACCACGCACACCCCGGTTCCGGCCGGTATCGACCGCTTCGACAGCGACCTGATCCATGCCTACCTCAGCAACGTGCCGGGGGTGCCGGTGGACCGCATCCTGGCCCTGGGCGCGGAGGAAGACCCGGCCAAGTTCAACATGGCCCACATGGGGCTTCGGCTCGGCCAGCGAGCCAACGGCGTGGCCCAGCTGCACGGGCGGGTCAGCCGGACCATGTTCAACAACCTCTGGCCGGGCTTCGACTCCGAAGAGGTGCCGATCATCTCGATCACCAACGGGGTGCACGCGCCGACCTGGATGGCCCGCGAGATCCTGGACCTGGCCGAGCGGGCGGTCGGCAGCGATGCGCTGGCCGCCGGCAACGGCTGGGAGGCCATCGACCAGGTCGGCGACGCCGAGCTGTGGTCGCTCAAGGGCGAGCTGCGGACCAGGCTGGTCGAGGAGATCCGGCGCCGGATCCGCAAGTCCGGTCACGAGCGGGGCTTCTCCAGCATGGAGCTGGGGTGGACCGCGACCGCGTTCGACCCGGACGTGCTGACCATCGGCTTCGCCCGCCGGGTGCCGTCCTACAAGCGGCTGACCCTGATGCTGCGCGACCCGGAACGCCTCAAGCGGCTGCTCACCGATCCCGACCGGCCGATCCAGATCGTGGTGGCCGGCAAGTCCCATCCGGCTGATGACGGCGGCAAGGAACTGATCGCCCAGCTGGTGCGCTTCACCGACGACCCCGAGGTCCGGCACCGCATCGCCTTCCTGCCCGATTACGACATCGGCATGGCGCGCTACCTGTACTGGGGCAGCGACGTGTGGCTGAACAACCCGTTGCGACCGCTGGAAGCCTGTGGCACCTCGGGCATGAAGGCGGCGCTGAACGGCGCGCTCAACCTGTCGATCAAGGACGGTTGGTGGGACGAGTGGTGTGAGGACGGCCGAAACGGCTGGGCCATCCCGTCGGCCGACGATTCGCTGTCCGGCACCACCGACGCGCACCGGGACGCGGTGGAGGCGGCGGCGCTGTACGACCTGCTCGAGCACCAGGTCACGCCGCGCTACTACAGCCGTAGCTCCGAAGGCGTGCCGGCCCAGTGGATCTCGATGCTGCGCTACACCCTGAAATCGCTCGGGCCCAAGGTGCTGGCGACCCGGATGGTGCGCGACTACATCCACGAGCTCTACGCTCCGGCCGCGGCCTCGGCCGCCGCGATGACGGCCGATTCCTATGCCGGGGCCCGCGACCTGGCGGCCTGGAAGGACTGGATGACCGGGGCCTGGAAGAACGTCATGGTCCGTCACGTCGAGTCGAGCATCGATGGCGACCCGAGCCTGGGTGGCCGGCTGGAGCTGCGGGCCGAGGTGGCCCTGTCGGGCCTGCAGGCCTCGGACGTGCAGGTCCAGGCGGTCTACGGCCGGGTCGACGCCGACAACCGGTTGACCGACTACCGGATCCTGCCGATGCAGCCGACCGAGCCCCGGGAGGACACCACCGTGTTCGCCGGCCAGATCCCGCTCGACAAGGCGGGCCCGTTCGGTTACACGGTCCGGGTGCTGCCGCACCACGAGCTGCTGGCCTCGCCGGCCGAGCTCGGCCTGATCGCCACCGCGGTCCAGCTGTAGCCGACCGGCCCGCCCGGGCCACCGGGCGGCTGCCGATCGCCCGGGACTAGTCGCGCACGACCTTGAGCAGCAGCACGCTGCGGGCGGCCAGCTTGTGTTCGATGCCCGGGGCCAGGGGTGCGTAGGAGGACGGTTCGCCGGACGGGCAGCCGGTGTCGATGACCGGAATGTAGGAAGCCGCCCACGGCGGTCCGGGCAGCACGAACGGGATCGCGTCGTCGCCGGAGTGCAGCAGCATCAGGTAGGAGTCGTCGAAGATCTGCCGCCCCCGCTGGTCCCGGTGGCGCAGGCCGCGGCCGTCCAGGTACATGCCGATAGTCCGCAGCGAGCTGTCGAACCAGTCGGCGTCGGCCAACTCCCGGCCCTGCGGGTGGAACCAGGCCAGATCCTTGCAGCCGTCGCCGCCCGGCACCGCCCGGCCCTCGAAGAACGCCCGCTGGCGCAGCACGGGGGAGCTCTTGCGCAGGCCGATCAGCCGCCGGGTCAGCCCGAGCAGATCCTCAGCCGGCAGCGAGTCGGCCCAGTCCAGCCACGAGGTCGGGTTGTCCTGGACGTAGGCGTTGTTGTTGCCGCCCTGAGTGCGGAACCGCTCGTCCCCGGCAACCAGCATCGGCGCTCCGGTGGACAGCAACAGGGTGGTCAGCATCGAACGGATCTGCCGCAGGCGCAACGAGTTCACCGACGGATCGTTGGTTTCACCCTCGACCCCGAAGTTGATCGAACGGTTGTCGTCGGTGCCGTCCCGGTTCTGCTCGCCGTTGGCTTCGTTGTGCTTGTTGACGTAGCTGACCAGGTCACGCAGGGTGAACCCGTCGTGTGCGGTGATGAAGTTGATCGAGGCCAGCGGCAGCCGGCCGTCGTCGGCGTAGAGGTCGGACGAGCCGGTCAGCCGGTAGGCGAGATCGCGCACGCCGCCGTGCCCGCTACCCCAGAAATCCCGTACCGTGTCGCGGTACTTGCCGTTCCACTCGGTCCACAGGGGCGGGAATTCACCGACCTGGTAGCCGCCGTCGCCGATGTCCCATGGTTCGGCGATGAGCTTGACCTGGCTGATGATCGGATCCTGGTGGATGGTGTCGAAGAACGAGGAGAGCTTGTCGACATCGTGCAGTGACCGGGCCAGGGCCGAGGCGAGATCGAACCGAAAACCGTCGACGTGCATCTCGGTGACCCAGTACCGCAGCGAGTCCATCATCAGTTGCAGCGCGGCCGGCGTCCGCACATCGAAGGTGTTGCCGCAGCCGGTGTAGTCGGCGTAACGGTTGGGATCGCCGGGCAGCAGGCGGTAGTAACCGGCGTTGTCGATGCCACGGAAGGACAGCATCGGCCCGTTCGGCGGTCCTTCACCGGTGTGGTTGTAGACCACGTCGAGGATGACTTCGATGCCGGCCGCGTGCAGCGCCCGCACCATCGCCTTGAACTCGCGCACCTGGTTCCCGCCGAGGCGGCCGGTGTGCGTGGCGTAGGCGGCATGCGGGGCGAAGAAGCCGATCGAGTTGTAGCCCCAGTAGTTGCGCTGCCCCCGGCGCTGCAGGGCCGGCTCGCTGACGAAGTGATGCACCGGCAGCAGTTCGACCGCGGTGACGCCGAGGTCTTTGAGGTAGCCGATGGCGGCCGGATGGGCCAGGCCGGCGTAGGTGCCGCGCAGGTCGGCCGGGATACCCGGATGCTGGGCGGTGAAGCCCCTGACGTGCAACTCGTAGATGATCGTGTCGTCCCACGGCGTCTGCGGGCGGCGGTCGTTCCCCCACGGGAAGCTGTCCTCCAACGACACCACCGAACGGGGCACGAACGCGGCCGAGTCGGAGTTGTTGTCCGGGTAGCAACTCGGATCGTCGATGAAGTCGCCCTCGATGGCCCGGGTGTAAGGGTCGATCAGCAGCTTGTTCGGGTTGAACCGCAGCCCCGGACCGGGGTTGTCCCGGCCGCTGATGCGGTACCCGTAGCGCTGGCCCGGGTTGATGCCGGGCAGGTAGCCGTGCCAGATGTGGAAGGTCTGCTCGCCGAGACGAACCCGATGCTCGCCGCCCTGGGCGTCGAACAGGCAGACCTCGACCGTGCTGGCCGACGGCGACCAGATGCTGAAATTGGTGCCCTCGCCGTCCCAGTTGGCCCCGAGCGGGAACGGCCGTCCGGGCCAGGCGACCAACTGCGAATCGGCCGGATCTGCACCCAGACGGTGAGCCAGCGAGAGGGTGAAATCCGGCGTGGGGTCCATCGCCGAGCACCTTACCCCGGTCGGGTCGGCGCCGCGCCGATCCACGGCGGGTCCTGCCGGCCGGTTTGCCCCGGGGTGTTGGATAAGGGTGTGGTGCAGCCAGCGGAGCCGACCGAGGACGATGTGGTGACAAATCCCGACGCGATCCTGCAGTTGGATCGCGTCACGGTCCGGCGCGGTGACAAGCTGCTGCTGGACGCGGTCGACTGGACGGTCGAGGAGGACGAGCGCTGGGTGATCCTCGGCCCCAACGGGGCGGGTAAGACCACGCTGCTGCAACTGGCCGCCACCACCCTGCACGCCACGTCCGGCCAGGTCCGGGTGTTCGGTGAACGGCTGGGGCGGGTCGACGTGTTCGAGCTGCGACCACGGATCGGGTTGTCCTCGGCCGCGCTGGCCCAGCGGATCCCGGGCGGGGAGGTGGTCAGCGATGTCGTGGTCTCGGCCGGTTACGCCGTGATCGGGCGCTGGCGCGAGGCCTACGGCCGGCTCGACGTCCGACGGGCCAAGGCCCTGCTCGGTCGGTTCGGGGTGGCCGAGCTCGCCGATCGTCGCTACGGGACCCTGAGCGAAGGGGAGCGCAAGCGGGTGCAGATCGCCCGGGCCCTGATGACCGATCCGGAACTGCTGCTGCTCGACGAGCCGGCGGCCGGGATGGATCTCGGGGGCCGGGAGGACCTGCTGCGCCGCCTGACCCTGCTCGCGGCCGACCCGGACGCGCCGGCCACGGTGTTGGTCACCCACCACGTGGAGGAGATCCCGGTCGGCATGACTCACGCCATGCTGCTCAACCAGGGCCGGGTGGTCGCGCAGGGGTTGATCGGGCAGGTGCTGAACTCTGAGAACCTGTCGGCTACGTTCGGGCTGAGCTTGCGGGTCGAGTCGGACGGCGGCCGGTTCTATGCCCGGGCCGTTGTCTAGGCTCGCCCCTATGGATTCCGTCAAGCCCGAGTTCGTCACGCTGAGCATCGACTCCGGTGTGGCCACGGTCCGGATAGACCGGGCCCCGGTCAACGCCCTCAACAGCCAGGTCCAGGACGAGCTGCGGGCGGCCGCGGCCGAGCTCGCCGGCCGCGAGGATGTCCGGGCGGTGATCCTCTGGGGCGGCGAGAAGGTCTTCGTGGCCGGCGCCGACGTCAAGGAGTTCCACCAGATGTCGCCGCAGGACATGCAGCGGCGGGCCGCCGCCCTGTCCGGCGCGCTGGATGCCATCGCCCAGCTGCCGCAACCGGTCATCGCGGCGGTCACCGGCTATGCGCTGGGCGGGGGCTGCGAGTTGGCCCTGACCGCCGACTTCCGGATCAGCGCCGACAACGCCAAGTGGGGTCAACCCGAGATCCTGCTCGGCATCATCCCCGGCGCCGGCGGTACCCAGCGGTTGCCCCGCCTGATCGGGCCGGCCAAGGCCAAAGACCTCGTCTTCACCGGGCGATTCGTCGATGCCAGCGAGGCCCTCGAGCTCGGTCTGGTCGACGTGGTGGTCCCGGCTGACGAGGTGCTGGCCACCGCCCAGGCGATGGCGGCCAAGTTCGCCCGCGGTCCGGCGCTGGCCCTGCGCGCGGCCAAGACCGCGATAGATCAGGGTCTGCAGCTGGACCTGGCCAGCGGGCTGAGGCTGGAATCAGTCCTGTTCGCCGGGCTGTTCGCGACCGAGGACAAGCAGCGCGGAATGGCCTCGTTCATCGAGAACGGCCCCGGTAAGGCCGACTTCGTCGGCAACTGAGTGATGGCTGCCACCGAAGAGCAGGTCCAGGAGGCGCGACCGGCGACGCAGGAGCAGGTCCAGGAGGCGCGACCGGCGACGCAGGAGCAGGTCCAGGAGGCGCGACCGGCGACGCAGGAGCAGGTCCAGGAGGCATGGCAGGACCCGAAGCTGGCCAACGTGCTCTACCACGATTGGGAAGCCGGCAGCTACGACGAGAAGTGGTCGATCAGCTTTGACCAGCGCTGCATCGACTACGCCCGGGACCGGTTCGTACACGTCGCCGGCACGGCGGGCTGGCCCTATCCGCGGGCGCTGGAACTGGGCTGCGGCACCGGGTTCTTCCTGCTCAACCTCAAACAAGCCGGCGTGCTGGCCGAAGGGCACGTGACCGACCTCAGCCCGGGCATGGTCGAGGTCGCCCAGCGCAATGCCGTCGGCCTGGGGTTCGAGATCGAGGGCCGGGTGGCTGACGCTGAGTCCCTCCCGTATCCCGACGATCATTTCGATCTGGTGGTCGGGCATGCGGTGCTGCACCACATCCCCGACGTGGAACTGGCGTTGCGCGAGGTGGTGCGGGTGCTCAAGCCGGGTGGCCGGTTCGTCTTCGCCGGTGAGCCGACCCGCTACGGCGACTTCATCGCCCGCCGGCTGTCCCGGCTCACCTGGTGGGCCACGGTGCGAGCCACGCGGCTGCCGGGCCTGACCGGCTGGTCGCGCCCGAAAGCCGAACTCGACGACTCCTCCCGCGCGGCCGCACTGGAGGCAGTCGTCGACCTGCACACTTTCGATCCGGCCGAGCTGCGGGCCACCGCGGCCCGGGCCGGGGCGGTCGAGGTCAGTACCCGGACCGACGAGCTGACCGCGGCCTGGTTCGGCTGGCCGGTCCGGACGTTCGAGGCGGCAGTGCCGCGCGACAAGCTCGGCTGGGGCTGGGCCAACTTCGCCTACAAGAACTGGCAGCGGCTGCACGCGCTGGACGCCCGGTTGTGGTCGCGGGTGGTGCCGGCCGGTTTCTTCTACAACGTGGAGATCACCGGGTGCAAACCGGAGCGGGGATGAGCCTGGACGTCATCCTGTTCGACCTGGACGGCACGCTGAGCGACTCCGCCCCGGGCATCCTCGGCGCGCTGCAACTGGCCTTCGCCGAGAACGGGGTCGGCTGGGTCGACGACCAGACCGCCCGTTCGCTGCTCGGGCCACCGTTCTGGCACTCGCTGCCGCCGCTGGTCGGCGCGGCCAAGCTGGAATCCGTGGTTGCCGCCTACCGACGGCATTACGTCGGCCAGGAGATGATGTTCGACACCCGCGTCTATGACGGGATGCCCGAGTTGCTGACCGAACTGGCCGAGTACGGGCACCGGATGGCCGTGGCAACCAGCAAGCCCGAGCCGCATTCGGCGCGGATCGTGGCCCGGCTCGGGCTGGCCGACTACTTCGAGTTCGTCTGTGGCGACACCGTGGACGGGCAGCGGGATACCAAGGCACTGGTCATCGGCGAGGCACTGGCCCGGCTCGGGCAACCCGATCCCCGGCAGGTGTTGATGGTCGGCGACCGCAGCCACGACGTGCTCGGCGCGGCGGCCCACGGCATCGGCTGCGCCGGGGTGCTGTGGGGTTACGGCAGCCGGGCCGAGCTGGCTGCGGCCGGGGCCCGGGCCCTGTGCGAGCGGCCCGGGCAGGTGGCCGAGCTCATCCGGGCCGCGGCGTGAGCTGGCCGCTGCGGTGGCGGGCGCGGAGCCGGCCTCCGGACCAGGCCCGCATCCTCACCCTGGCCTCGCTGCGCTGGCTGATCCGGCACCGGGCCTGGACGCCGTGGTATCTGGTGCGGTACTGGCGGTTCCTGCGATTCCGGCTCCAAAATCCGCATGTCGTCACGACCGGCCTGGTGTTTCTGGGCCGTCGGGTCGAGATCGAGGTTCGCCCGGGCTATGGGCGGATGATCCTCGGTCGCTGGGTGCATATCGGCGACGGCACCAGCCTGCGCTGCCATGAGGGTACGTTGCGGATCGGCGACAAGACCGTCTTCGGTCGCAACATCGTGGTCAACTGCTACCTCGACATCGAGCTCGGTTCAGCCTGCATCATCGCCGACCTGGCCTACCTGACCGACTTCGACCACGTCTTTGCCGAACTGGACGTGCCGATCAAGGATCAGGGCATCACCAAGGCGCCGGTCCGGATCGGCGACGACGTGTGGCTGGGCACCAAGGCCACGGTGGTGTGCGGGGCCAGCGTGGGCGACGGCTGCGTGATCGGGGCGCATGCGGTGGTGACGCAGCCGGTTCCGGCGTACTCCGTCGCGGTCGGGGTTCCGGCCCGGGTCATAGCCGACCGCCGGGCCAGCGCTGCGGCTGCGGCCCGGACCAGGGCGGCGCTGGCCGACATGGCCGCCAAGCTGCCGGGCGGTCACGGGCGACCGCCGAAAGTGCCATGACAGGATCGGCGCTGGCGTAAGAATGTGATGCTGCCCGGACCGCATGGGCACGGGGTCGGAGGTTAGGTGCTCGAGCGGGAGGGCGGACGCGGCTTCGGTCGCCTGGCCGCTGGCATGGCGCTGGTCTTGCTGACCGCGCTGCTGATCGGCGCGGCCCAAGTCGTGGCCCACCAGCAACGGCACGCCTACGACCCGGGCGCGCAGCCCCACTCGGCCCAGGTCACAGCCGAGCACACCTACCAGCTGTCATCGAGCACTCCGGTGGCGCGACTGATCGCCACCGGCGTGCTGGCCACGCTGAGCTGCACCTATTCCGCCGACGGCATCACCGACAACGTGGTGCCGCTGAGCTCAACCCTCGACGACGAGCGCAACCGGTACCAGTTCGCGCTGTTCATCGCTCCGGTGACCGGCCGGATCGACGTGCGTTGCGCCGACATCGGAGCGGTCTTCGTCGATGATGCCGACGACGCCACTCCGGACTGGGCCGGCCTGCTGTCGGTGCTGGCCGTACTGACCGGGCTGGCCGGCGCGGTGCTGACCGTGGCCACCGGCTACCGGCTGAGCGCGCCGGCGGACGCCGCGGTCGCCGAGCCGACCCCGGTCGTGGCGGCCGGCCCGGTCGGCTGAGGGGCTAGGGCTGCTCCATCGTTTCGGCTCGTTCAATCTCGCGGAGCTGAGCCGCGACGAGTTCGGTCAGCAGGTCCGGCCCGGCCTCGAACTGGTCCGGGACGCCGGCCAGCAGGGTTGCGATCACCAGGAACGCCGGCCGGCACAGCTGATGGGGCTGTCGATCGGAGTCGGTCCCGGTCAGGCCGAGCGCCCCGATCAGCACCAGGGCCACCTCGTCCGGACTGACCGCGGGGCACCAGGCCGTCTCGGTGACGGTCTGAGTCAGCGCGGCCTGCACGTCATCGCCGTCGAGGCCGTCCGGGTGCAGTAGCTCCAGCAGCTGCCTGATGAGCCCGGCCTGCACCAGTGACAGGGCCGTCTGGTCCAGCGCGGCGGCGGTCAGCGCGGCCTCGGTGAAGGCCGGTTCGTCCTGGGCCCGGGCGGCCGTGACGGCGCCGGTGACCGCTCGGGCGATCGCAGCCGGGGTGGTGGCAGGCATCGGCTCAGCCTAGGTCAGCCGGTTCAGGCGGTGACGACGGTGCAGCCGAGTTGGGTGTTGTGGTTGCCGTAGCCGAGGTTGAGGCCGTAGGCGCAGTAGGTATGGCGGCCGGGTTCGGGGGTGAGGGTATAGCGGTAGCGGTAGTTGGGTCCGACGCCGAAGGTGTGGCCGAACCAGACGTCGGTCTGGTCGGCGGTCACGCGGACGAGGAACTTGCCGTCGTGATAGAGGTCGACCTGGATGTGGGCGGTGCGGTCGTCGGCGTCGAAAGCGCCGCCGGCCAGCACGGTTTGGCCGTTGACCACGGCCCCGCGGTACATGAGTCCGCGGGGGTTGTGAGCGCCGTAGTTGAGCGGGCAGCGGTAGAAGTAGACGCTGCCGTTGGTCCCGGTGAAGGCGACCGTGCCGTCATCGGCGATCCCCGCCTCGGTGACCGCGCTGATCGCGGCGGGCACCCGGTGCGAGTCGAAGTAGGCGTCGTAGAAGTAGTACGAACCGAGATACGGCACTTCGGTCGACTGCAGGAACTCACCGCTGGCCGCACCAGCGACCGGCCACCCGGAGTGCAGCTGACGCACCGGCAGCAGCGAACCGCCACGGGCCTGGGTCAGGTCGTACACGTCGACCGCGGAGCCAGTTGATGACCACGCCCACCGACCGGCCGCGGCGGTGATGTACGGCGTCTGATCCCGATCGATCAACTCGCCGTAATGGCCGGTGGCGGTGAGGTAGCGCTCGGCGGCGTAGTTGCCCACGGTCTGATACCACATCAGGTCGCCAAGCCCGTCGACGAGTGGCGCCTGCACCTGACCTGAGGCGACGGCGACTTCGCTGAACGCACCGTGCCAATCGACGACGAAGGTGTTGGTTCGCGTGCGAACCAGTCCGCTGATGTGGCCGTCGGTCGAGACGCCGGTCGGCTGCCAGCTCAACCAGTCGCTGCGGTGGGCCAGCGGGAACCGCTTGCCGTACTGGTAGGCGTAGCCGATGTGCCGGGTCACCGTGCCCAACTGGGGCGCCATCGAGTCGACGATGACCGCTCCTGAGCCGGTGATGCCCACGACTCGGAGATTCTGGGTCGGGGTCTCGGTCATCAGGCGGTAGTGGATGGTATCCAGCACCTTCACCGAACCGGCCCGCCAGGTAATCACCTGAAAGTTGAAGTTGCTGTCACTGCGGATGCCCGCCCACAGGCCATGGTTGTCGGTAGCGGTCAGGCCGGCACTGGGCGGTACGTCGAAGGCGGGGTTGACCGGCGGCAGGGAAATGCCGGCTGGCGTCGTGGTGCAGGCCGGGGCCGGCGGAGCGGGTACCACCGCGCCGGCTCGGGCTGGCTGCACCAGCGCGGTGCCGATCGAGAAGACGGCGATGGCCCCGACCAGCACCCGAGCAGACAGACGCACGATCAGCTCCATTCCGGCAACGCCCGGCGAACAACCGCGGGGCGATGCATGCTAACCCGCGCACACGGGTCGTTGCGCCGGAATCGGCATCATCCTCGGCGAATCTCCGGGTTAGCGGTCAGATCAGGCGGCCGTCGAGGTGTCCGAAGGGCCCGTCCCCGCAACGTAGTTGAGCGGCCAGCCGGTGGCCGCCGCCGTGCTCGATCGCCTCGGCCAACGCCGTGAACCGGGCCAGATGTTGGCCGGACCGTTGCCAGCCGTAGTCGGCGGCCGAGTCGCGGCTGATCATGAATGCCCAGTCACTGCTGCTGGCCAGCAGCGCCTCGCGGGTCAGCTGATCCAGCTCCGGTCGTCGCGCCGGCGTCGGACCGATCCGGTCGACGATGTTGAACAACCGCTTCTGCATCTCGGCCAGCCCGGCGTTGAGCTCGGCGAGCTGGTCGTTGTTCCACAGCCGCCAGTCCTTGCCCGCGCCCCACGACGAGGCCGGCAACTCCACCGGAGCGCCGACCAACCCGGCTGCGGCCGCCGCCGACAACGTGCTGACCCTGACCCCAGCCGCCGGCAGCAGCCGCAACACCGCATCCAGGAATTGCGGCCCCTCGTACCACCAGTGCCCGAACAGCTCGGTGTCGAAGGCGGCGACTGCCAATCCGGGCCGGCCGAGCTGCGCCCGGACCGCCAGCAGCCGATCGCGGACGGCAGCCACGAAGTCACGGGCATCTCGCAGCACCGCGGCGGCGGCCGCGGCCGGTTGCCAGGGCCGCTTCTGATCGGTCCCGGTGACCCGGGCCGGCCGGAAGCCGGAGCTGTGGTCAAAGGTGTGGAAGTCGCGGTAGGCCGTGCCGCCGGGATAGCCGGTGCGCGAGGACCAGATCCGCTCCGACAGCGGCAGGTCGCGCCCGAAGGCCAGCACGCCGGTGTCCTCGGCCGGCCGGGCCAATCCGGTCTCGCCGCGCAGGCCCGGACCGTCGAGGAGGAAGTGCGTCACCCCGTGTCGCTCGTAGAAACCGGCCATCCCGGGGGCGTAGCCGCACTCTGGGGCCCAGATGCCACCGACATTGTGGCCGGTCCGCAGCCGGGTGTCGGTCAGCCCGAGCTGCAGCTGCGCGGCGGCGAACCGCTCGGTCAGCAACGGCTGGAACGGATGGGTCGCGGGGCCCGAGAGCAGCTCGATCACCCCGCCGTCCAGCAACGGTCGCAGCACACCGGACAGCCCGCCGGTGAGCCAGCGCGCTTCCAGATCCGCCAGGCAGCGCGTGGCCGCCCGGTACTCGTAGCCGGCCAGCTCGGCCAGCTCGGGCCGCGCGGCCAGCGCGACCGCGCGTAGCTGCCATCGGCCGGCCCAGCCGTGCAGTTCGGCCAGGCAGTACGGGTCATCGAGCATGGCCGCGACGACCGGGGTCACGCCGAGCGTGAGCACCCCCCGATGGCCATGCTCGGCCAGCCGGTCGAGGACGGCCAGCACCCGGCGCCACGACCCGGTGAATGCCTGGTGCAACCATTCCTCACCTACCGGCCAGCTGCCCTGGTGCGCGACCCAGGGCAGGTGGGTGTGCAGCACCAGGCAGAACGTGCCGACCGGCTTCACCCTTGCCCGCCCGGGGCCTGGCCGGCCAGCACCATCAGGTCCAGGCAGTGTTCGATTCCCTCGGCGCGCACGGTGAAGTCGGCGCGGGTCACCGAGGCGACGTCGCGCTGCAGCCGGTCGGGCCAGCTTGCCGGCTCGCGAGCCAGCTGCGCTGCGACCAGGCCGCCCTCGTGCCGGGTGTCCAGGTGGTGCAGCCGGGTCGCTGGGTGCAACCCGAGCAGGCGGATCGACCCGAACCCGGCGGCCCGCACCAGCTCCACCAGCTCCTCGGCGTCGAACTCCCTGACGTGGAAAGGGTTTGCCGGTTTCTGGCCACGATTCAGACCGGGGGAGAAAGTGAGTCGGTTCGGCGTGCTCAACACCAGCTGCCCCCCGGTCCGCAGTACCCGCCGGCATTCGAGCAGGAACTGCTCGCACCACCAGACGTGTTCGACGACCTGCAGCGCGGTGACCGCGTCCAGGCTGGATGACGCCAGCGGTAGCGCGGCCAGGTTGGCCTGGACCGCCTGCAACTGCGGGTAGCGCCGGCCCAGGCCGGCAACTGCCGCCCAGTCGTAGTCAAGGGCGACGACGGTGTCGAACCGGCCGGCCAGCCGGGCCGCGCCGTATCCCTCGCCGGTCCCGACATCGAGCAGCCGCCGCCCGCCGAGCCGGCCGGACAGGTAGGCATAGGCTGCCTCGTGCCGACGGAACCAGTAGTTCTCGCCGGGGACACCGGGCAGCGTGCGCTCGCCGGTGAGTTCGGTCAGGGCCGGTTCGGCGCCGGAAGTCACGGCCGGGTGGATCCGAGCGCTGCGCCCACGGTGGGACTTCTCATATCCGCTCCCCTTGCTCTCGGCACGGCGTTGGCGATGGCTCACAATGCAGGTAGCCCCGGTTCGCCCTGCGCAGCGCAACCGCCGGGTGACCGGAAACACCCGGCGGCCCCTCGCCGCGGAGCTACTGGTGGGTAACATAGCGGTATCGAACGTGATCGTGCCCGAGCACGACGGCTCTGGCAAGCCAGGCTGAGCCGGACGGCATTGTCTGACGCGAAAAGGACGAAGCACACGCCATGAACATCGTTGTCCTCATGAAGCAGGTGCCCGACACCTACGCCGAGCGCAAGCTCAGCGACTCCGACAACACCCTGGACCGCGAGGCCGCCGACGCGGTGATCAACGAGATCGACGAGTACGCGATCGAGGAGGGCCTGCAGCTCAAGGAGGCCCACGGCGGCGAGGTCACCATCCTGACCATGGGCCCGGACCGGGCGACCGAATCGATCCGCAAGGCGCTGTCGATGGGCGCCGACAAGGGCGTGCACGTCAGCGACCCGGCCCTGCACGGTTCGTGCGCGATCACCACGGCCAAGGTGCTGGCCAAGGCACTCGGGACGCTCGAGTACGACCTCGTCGTCGCCGGCCTGGAGGCCACCGACTCCAGGCTGTCGGTGGTGCCGGCCCTGGTCGCCGAGGCCACCGGGCTGCCGCAACTGTCCGGCGCCCGCAAGGTCAGCGCCGAGGGTTCGACGATCAGGATCGAGCGGGTCACCGAGACCGGCTACGACGTGATCGAGGCCAGCACCCCCGCCGTGCTGAGCGTGGTCGAGAAGATCAACGAGCCGCGCTACCCCTCGTTCAAGGGCATCATGGCGGCCAAGTCCAAGCCGGTGCAGACCCTGACCCTGGCCGATCTCGGCCTGTCGGCCGACGAGGTCGGCCTGGCTGCGGCGACCACCACCGTCGAGTCGTTCGAGGTCGCCCCGCCGCGCAGCGCCGGCACCGTGGTCAAGGACGAGGGCCAGGGTGGCGCGGCCATCGCCGAGTACCTGGCCGGCAAGAAGCTCATCTGAGATCGCCTCGATTAGATAAGGAAGTTCACGGATATGGCTGAAGTTCTGGTTCTCGTCGATTCGGCGAACGGAACCCTGAAGAAGTCCGCCACCGAACTGCTCACCGCAGCGCGCGCCTTGGGCGAGCCCAGCGCGGTCGTGATCGGCGCGGCCGGCACTGCGGAGTCGCTGGCCGGCCAGCTGGCCGAGTACGGCGCGGTCAAGGTGTACGTGGCCGAGGGCGACGACTTCGACTCCTACCTCGTCGCGCCCAAGGCCGAGGCGCTGGCCCAGGTCGTTGCCCAGGCTTCGCCGGCCGCGATCCTGGTCGCTTCCACCCCGGAGAACAAGGAGATCGCGGCCCGGGTCGCGTTCAAGATCGGCTCCGGCTTCCTGGCCGACGCGGTCGAAATCACCGCTGACGGCAGCGCGACCCAGTCCATCTTCGGCGGTGCGGTGACCGTGCACGCCAAGGCCAAGGGCACCCCGGTGATCAGCCTGCGGGCCAACTCCGTGGCCGCCGAGCCCCAGCCCGGCGCGGCCGAGGAGGTCCGCGTCGAGGTGAGCCTGTCCGATGCGGCCAAGGGCGCCAAGATCGTGGACCGGGTGGCCGAAGCCAAGGGCTCGCGCCCGTCGCTGGCCGACGCCTCGGTGATCGTCTCCGGCGGTCGAGGTGTCGGTTCGGCCGACAACTTCAAGGTGGTCGAGGAGGTCGCCGACGCCCTCGGCGCCGCGGTCGGAGCCTCCCGGGCCGCCACCGACGCCGGCTGGGTGCCGCACACCATGCAGGTCGGCCAGACCGGCGTCACCGTGGCGCCGCAGCTCTACATCGCTCTCGGCATCTCCGGCGCCATCCAGCACCGAGCCGGCATGCAGACCTCGAAGACCATCGTGGCCGTCAACAAGGACAACGAGGCCCCGATCTTCGAGTTGGCGGACTTCGGTGTCGTCGGCGACCTGTTCCAGGTCGCACCACAGCTGGCCGAGGAAGTCTCCAAGCGCAAGGGCTGAGCCCCCGCCCGGACCCGACTGGCCGGCTGCTGCCTGACGAATCGTCGGCGGCGGCCGGCCAGTTCCCTGTCCTGATGGCAGCCCGCCGCAATCAGCCGGGCCCGGCCGACCGGTAAAGTCACCACAACGTGAGTACGAAGCAGGTCGAGCCCGCCCCGGAGCCGGGCCGCGGGGTCCCGTCCGTGTTCAGCTCCAGCTACCGCGTCACCAGCAT
>Ga0187809_10000149_pt1 | contig 46787 bp, 41 predicted proteins | sample NC_wetland_sal_i_8_FD_132415 | JGI IMG/M metagenome (GOLD analysis project Ga0187809, IMG submission 132415) | Wetland sediment microbial communities from Neuse River Estuary, North Carolina, USA - ASW_4 | ecosystem: Environmental > Aquatic > Freshwater > Wetlands > Sediment | place: USA: North... | reverse complement strand
GTCGTGTCGGCAGGGGCGAGGCGCTATCTTTCGGCATCGTGCTTGCCGCCCTGTCGGTGATGACGCTCGGGGTGTTGGCCAATTGGCTAGCGGCGTCGCTGCTCGCTTTCACCATTTTCTTTTATGTGGTCATCTATACGATGTGGCTGAAGCGCTCGACGCCGCAGAACATCGTTATCGGCGGTGCGGCCGGCGCCTTCCCGCCGATGGTTGGATGGGCAGCGGTCACTGGTCATATTGGCATCGAGAGCATCCTTCTCTTCCTCATCATTTTCCTCTGGACGCCTCCCCATTTCTGGGCGCTGGCCCTGTTCAAGAAGGGTGACTACGATGTCGCGGGCATCCCCATGATGCCGAACGTCGTTGGGGAAGCTTCAACGAAGCGACAGATTTTTGCCTATTCCGCCCTGATCGCTCCGATCGGCGTTCTGCCCTGGGTGCTTGGATATGCCGGCCCGCTTTATGGGGCGGCTTCGGTTTTGCTCGGCCTCGGCTTCCTCTGGTACGCCTGGAAGGTTCTCGTCATGCCGGCCACCGACGTCAAGATGAGGCCGGCCAAGGCCTTGTTCGGCTATTCGCTGCTTTATCTCTTCGGGATTTTCGCTGTTCTTCTCGCCGATGTCATGCTGGCTCGAGTTGGTTGGCCGGGGATCTGAGGAGGCGCGTTGAGCATGGAACATGTCGAACTCAGCGAAGCGCAAAAAAAGGCGCGCCGGAGCCGCTCCATAGCGATCGGGCTCGCGCTCGGTGCGCTCGTGATCATTTTCTATATTGCGACGATCATGAAGTTCGTACGCCCCGTTCTTGAGCACACTATGTGAGGGGGAATGGGGCACGGGAGGGAAAATCTGGGGCCGAAAGATCCGGGGCGCAAAAAGAGCAACGCGAATCGCGTCATCGCTTTCACTTGCTTCGCCATGTTCGCCGGCATGATCGGACTTGCCTATGCCGCGGTTCCGCTCTACCGCGCTTTCTGTCAGGTCACCGGCTATGCGGGGACCACGAGACGGGCCACACAGGGCGCATCGCATGTGCTCGACCGGCGTATCGAGGTGCGCTTTGACGCCAATACGCGCGATGGGCTGGATTGGGATTTTCATCCGGTGCAGCGCTCGATCGAAATGAAGATCGGCGAAACGCGCGAGATCCATTATACCGCCCATAACAAGCTCGACGTACCGAGGCGCGGTCGTGCGCTTTTCAACGTTACGCCGGAATGGACCGGGGCTTATTTCAACAAAATCCAGTGCTTCTGTTTTTCCGACCTGACGCTGAAGCCCGGGGAGACACGGGATCTTCCGGTCGTCTTCTTCGTCGATCCAGCGATCGTGAAGGCGTCGGAAGCGAAGGGACTGACCACGATCACGCTTTCCTATTCTATGTTTCCGATTGACTCGACCAAGACGTCCTCCGTCGGGAAAAAGCGGATTTCCGTGAGCGAAACCGGCTCGCAAAGAGAAACCACCAATTCCGCCACACATATCGGGGGGTGACATGGCAGATACGCACGCAACGAAACATCACGACTACCATCTGGTAAATCCAAGCCCCTGGCCAGCGCTGGGAGCGCTCGGGGCGCTCGTCATGGCGATCGGCGGCATCGCCTGGATGCGCTATATGGAGCAGTCGAGTTTCCCGTTCTTTGGCTACAATCTCGCCAATGCGCATTTCTGGATTTTCGCGATCGGGGCGCTGATCGTCCTCTATACGATGTTCGCCTGGTGGGCCGATACCATCAAGGAAGCGCATGAGGGATATCATACGCCGGTGGTGTCGCTGCATCTCCGCTACGGCATGATCATGTTCATCGCCTCGGAGGTGATGTTCTTCGTTGCGTGGTTCTGGGCCTTTTTCGACGCAAGTCTCTTTCCCGGTGAGGCATCACAGGTCGCCCGCACCGCCTTTACCGGCGGCGTCTGGCCGCCGAAGGGCACCGAGGTTCTCGATCCCTTCCATCTGCCGCTCTACAACACCATCATTCTTCTGCTGTCCGGCACGACGGTGACGTGGGCGCACCATGCGTTGATCAACAATAACCGCAAGGGACTGATCTGGGGGCTGATCCTGACGGTCGCCCTCGGCGTGCTTTTCACCTGCTGCCAGGCATATGAATATGCGCACGCGCCGTTCGCCTTCAAGAATTCGATCTATGGCGCGACCTTCTTCATGGCGACCGGCTTCCACGGCTTCCACGTCATCATCGGCACGATTTTCCTGTTCGTCTGCCTGATGCGCGCTGTCGCAGGCGATTTCACGCCAAAGCAGCATTTCGGCTTCGAAGCGGCCGCCTGGTATTGGCATTTCGTCGACGTCGTCTGGCTGTTCCTCTTCACCTGCATCTATGTCTGGGCATCGCATGGCGCGGTGATCCATATGGAATGAGAGCGGACGGGCGCGGCGGCGTAACCGCGCTTGCGCCCATTCGATTTGAATTGCAGGCGGTTCTGAACGCAGGACCGCCTTCTTTTATTGGAATGATGGCTTTGCCCTGGACGTATGTGCGAGGCGGATGCCAGGGATGAAGCAATGAGTGACAAAGACAAGGCGATCTGGGCTCCCGTCGAGCCCATCCAAGCCGGATTGCGCGGCCGCTGCCCGCGATGCGGAGACGGACGCTTGTTCTCCGGCTTCCTTACGATTGGGAAGCGCTGCACGAATTGCAATCTCGATTATTCTTTCGCCGACGCCGGCGATGGTCCGGCCGTCTTCGTCATTCTCATTATCGGCTTTATCGTCGTCGGTCTGGCGCTGTGGATGGAAGTTACGATCAACCCGCCGCTTTGGGTTCATTTCGTTCTGTGGATCCCCCTAGCGCTCATCCTTTGCCTTGCCGCACTCAGGCTGATGAAAGGCCTGCTCATCACGCTTCAATACAGCAACAAGGCGGCGCAAGGGCGCTGGGACCAGAGCCAATGACGGCCGAGACGACCCGCGGCAATCCGTCCCGGAACCGTTTCCCGATCGGGTTCCTGGTTTTCAGCGTCGTCTCTCTGGCCATTTTGGTTTCGCTCGGAACCTGGCAGGTGAAGCGCCTTGCCTGGAAGGAAGGCTTGCTGGCGACGATCCATGAAAGGATCCATTCCGCGCCGAGGCCGCTTGCCGATCTCGAAAGGCAATTCGCGAAAACACATGACGTCGAATATTGGCCGGTGACGGCACATGGCGCCTTCCTCAATCGTTCGGAGCGCGATTTCTTTGCCACCTGGAAGGGCAGCAGCGGCTTTTTCATCTACATACCGCTCCGCCTTGATGATGGCCGCTTTCTCTTCGTCAATCGCGGCTTCGTGCCTTACGATCGCAAGGACCCCTCGACGCGGCCGATGAGCGAAGTGAAAGGCGAGGTGACGATCACCGGCCTCGGCCGCAATCCGCTCGCCAAAAAACCGTCCTTCCTCGTTCCGGACAACAATCCGGCGGAGAACATCTTCTTCTGGAAGGACATCAAGGCGATGACGGCGACGGCCGGGCTACCCGCCGGCGCGACCGTTCTGCCCTTCTTCGTCGATGCGGGGAATGCGCCCAATCCCGGCGGCCTGCCCGTCGGCGGCGTTACCTTTATCGATCTCCCGAACAATCATCTTCAATATGCGCTGACCTGGTATGGCCTCGCCGCGGTCCTGGCGATCATATTGACGTTGAAGCTCTGGCGCTGGAAACAGGGCGAGGAAAATCCGCGTGGTGCTTGACACCGGCGGCGGCGGGCGCTCTTTGTCCGCCGCAAGGAAACCGCAGCACATCATGAGTGAAACCGCACTGCCGCCCCTGACAATCAGGCTCTGCCAACCGCGTGGATTCTGCGCCGGCGTGGACAGGGCGATCCAGATCGTCGTTCTGGCGCTGAAGAAACATGGCGCGCCGGTCTATGTCCGCCACGAGATCGTCCACAACCGCTACGTGGTCGAGGGATTGCGCGCGAAAGGGGCCGTGTTCATTGAGGAGTTGGGAGAAATCCCGCAAGAGCATCGCGACCGGCCGGTTGTCTTCTCCGCCCATGGGGTGCCGAAATCCGTGCCATGCGAGGCCGAAGCGCTCAATCTGCTTTATCTCGACGCGACCTGCCCGCTGGTATCCAAGGTGCATAAGCAGGCGCTGCGGCATCAGCGGCGTGGCCGTCATGTGCTGCTGATAGGGCATGGGGGGCATCCGGAGGTCATCGGCACGATGGGGCAGCTTCCGGATGGAGCCGTGACGCTGGTCGAGGACGAAAAGAAGGCCGGCGAGATCGTCCTTCCCGAGGAGATGGCGCTCGGCTATGTCACCCAGACGACGCTTTCGGTGGATGATACGGCTGGCATAATTCGGGTGCTGGAGAAGCGTTTTCCCGCGCTTGAGGCGCCCGCCGCGGAATCCATCTGCTACGCCACCACCAATCGTCAGGAGGCGGTGCGGGAGGCGGCGCCGGGAACCGATCTTTTCCTGGTCGTCGGCGCGGCGAATTCCTCCAATTCGCGCCGTCTGGTGGAAGTTGCCGAGCGGGCGGGGGCAAAGCACGCGCTTCTCGTTCAGCGCGCCAGCGACATTCCCTGGGGTAAGTTTGGCCGGCCATCCACGGTCGGCCTGTCGGCGGGCGCATCCGCACCCGAGATCATCATTGACGAGATCATCGAGGCGTTCCGCGCCCGTCATGACGTGGTCGTCGAACCGGTGGTAACGGCGGTCGAGACCGAGGATTTTCCCGTCATGCGGTCGCTGAGGGATGTCGAGTTGACCGCGGCCGACATGGCCTTCGTCCACGGTATGAATTGATGGCCGTCTATACGGATATTTCGGAGACGGAACTGGGGGCCTTCCTGGCGCGCTACGAGATCGGCGGCCTGCTCTCTTACAAGGGCATCGCCGAAGGCGTGGAGAATTCGAACTACCTGCTGCACACCGACATGGCGTCGTTCATCCTCACGCTTTACGAGAAACGCGTGGACAGGAACGACCTGCCCTTTTTTCTCGGCCTGATGCGCCACCTCTCGGCGCGGGGCGTGAACTGCCCGCTGCCCGTGCCGCAGAAATCCGGCGAACTGGTCGGTGAACTTGCGGGCAGGCCGGCGGCGATCGTCACCTTCCTGGAAGGGATGTGGATGCGGCGGCCGACAGTGGAGCATTGCCGCGCTCTCGGCGCCGCGCTCGCCAGACTACATCTTGCCGGACAGGATTTCGAGGCAAAGCGGCCGAACGCGCTCGGCGTTTACGCCTGGCGTCCTCTCTGGCATCTGTCGCGCGCACGCGCCGACGAGGTGGAGAAAGGGCTGGCTGCGCAAGCTGAGGCGGATTTGGACCTTCTGGAAAGAGCGTGGCCGGAAAATCTCCCCGCCGGAATCATCCATGCCGACCTGTTCCCCGACAATGTGTTTTTTCTCAAAGGCCAGCTTTCCGGCCTCATCGACTTCTATTTCGCCTGTAGCGATCTCCTTGCTTACGATCTGGCGATCTGCCTGAACGCCTGGTGCTTCGAGCGCGACCATTCTTTTAACCTGACGAAGGGCAGGGCGCTCCTCCAGGCCTATACGGACGCGCGGCCTCTCTCGCCCGGCGAGGCGGCGGCGCTGCCGATCCTCGCCCATGGCGCGGCCATGCGCTTTATGCTGACGCGCCTGCATGACTGGTTGAACGTGCCGGCGGGCAGCTTCGTGGTGAAGAAGGACCCGATGGAATATGTCCGGCGCATGCGCTTCCATCGCGGCGTGAAATCCGCCGCCGAATATGGTTTGGCGCTCGAGGAAGCGCAGTGAAGACGGTCGAGATATTCACGGACGGAGCCTGTTCGGGCAATCCCGGTCCCGGCGGCTGGGGCGCGATCCTGCGCTATAATGGCGCCGAGCGGGAATTGTCGGGCGGCGAGGCGCTGACGACAAACAACCGCATGGAATTGATGGCCGCCATCGAGGCGCTCGGCGCGCTGAAGGAACGTTGCCGGGTCGAGCTTTATACCGACAGCAATTATGTCCGCGACGGCATTTCGGGCTGGATCGCGGGTTGGAAACGCAACGGCTGGAAGACGGCCGCCAAGAAGCCTGTCAAGAACGCTGAGCTCTGGCAGGCCCTCGACGCGGCGCGGGAGCGCCATGATGTGCATTGGCACTGGGTCAAGGGCCATGCCGGCCACCCGGAGAACGAGCGCGCCGATGAACTGGCGCGCAAGGCCATGGCCCCTTTCAAGAAGGGCAGGAAGGCGGCGCCGGCAACGGGGTGACCAGAGCTACAGCTTCTCCAGCATGGCGGCGGCGCCGGAAACGACCGCCTGGCCGGGTGAATCCTCGATGTTGAGCGACGTCACCTTGCCGTCCTCGACGATCATCGAAAAGCGCTTGGAACGCGTGCCGAGGCCAGCAGCGCTGAGGTCGGCTTCCAGGCCGAGCGCCTTGATGAATTCCCCGTTGCCATCGGCCAGATAAAGGATCTTTCCTTCGCCGCCGGTGAATTTCTGCCATGCGCCCATCACGTGATGATCGTTCACCGCGACGACTGCAACCGTGTCGACGCCCTTCGCCTTGATCGCGTCATGATTCTCGAGATAGCCGGGCAGGTGATTGTTGCTGCAGGTCGGGGTGAAGGCGCCGGGCACGCCGAACAGCACCACTTTCTTGCCGGCGAAAATCTCGGCGGTGGTCATGTTCTTCGCCCCGTCCGCGGTCATCGTCTTCAACGTCGCGTCTGGAAGCTTGTCTCCGACGGCAATGGTCATGGGATTTTCTCCTGCTGGGATTGATGAAAGGTAAGGCTGGCGCGGAGATAATACGGCTCCGGCATTTGTCCAGCCTTATCGTGTGGGCGCCCTGGTCTATAAGTCTCCCGCCACAGCCTGGCCGCCCTGGACAAGCGTGTAAGGGATTTTGACGGACCCGCTGCCGATAGCGCTTCCGCCCCCGCGTATCGGAACCGAGAAAACCGCCTTGCCGTCCTTGCTTTCGAGCTGTTTGGGCGAGCCGAAGGAATAGCCTTCCGGCGCCGCCACGAAAAGCTCCGCCGCGGCGTTCGGCCGGGGAAGGGCGGCGCTGATTGCAAGGTCGGTCGGCGTCTTCCGCAATTCGACGGCATTGAAATCCTTGCTCGGTGTGGCGGGAAGCGCGGCGAAGGTTTCCGCCACGACTGCTGCATCCATCAAATCGTCGGCTTCTTTCGCCGGGTCGAGAGAAAGCTGCGCCTGAAAGGGAACGCAGATACTCTCACAGACGCCGATGAAGATCTTCGCGTCGAGTTCCATTGCCTTCGACGGATCAGCCGCCTTCAGCACAAGGCCGAAGCGAACCGGCTTCTTGTAGCCGGCCCAGATGCCTCCCGCGTCACTGAAGCGATGGGGTGCGGGATAAGCGATGTCGACGACGGAAACATTCCGGCTGCCCGAAAAATCGATCTGCGGCGGAACGCCGGCATCTCCCGGGTCCCGCCAATAGGTCTTCCAGCCCGGTGTGAGGTCGATGTCGAGCGCTCCCTTGATCAGTCCCTTTTCATTGGGGTTGCCGGTCGTGACGAGCCTCACTCGTACTCCAGTCCCTTCCGCCCATGATGACGATGCGGCCAACGCTGCCTGGCTGAACAGCGCCGATGAGGAGAGGAGGAGGACGAGTGCAATGGATTTCCGCATGCGCGGACACTTCCCGCATATGCCGCTCTTTGCAAGACAGTCCCGCTGTCGAGGCTTCATTTTTGCGTGACATCTGCCGGCTACGGCAACCTGAAATTCATGTTATTTCGGCTCCGGACCATCTCATGTGGGCGATGCCGATACGGATTCGGAATCATCCCTCGCCTCTTCTCGATCCATTGAATTTCAAATCCGCCACGCTAGGTCTTTTTCGATCCCTGCCCACCTTTCATGTGGGGAGGAAAGAGGTTAGCCTCCCCGCTATGAATTTGCGCAGCTTCAAAAAAGCATCGCAGAAGTCAGGCTTCCTGGACAACCAGTTCCTGATCGCTATGCCCGGCATGAAGGACGACCGGTTCGCCCGGACCGTCATCTATATTTGCGCGCACAGCGAAGAAGGCGCGATGGGCATCATCATCAACCAGGCCCAACAGATGCGCTTTCCCGATCTCCTCGTCCAGCTCGGCATCCTGAAGGAAGAGGAAACCATCCGTCTTTCGCCGACTGCGCGCGATTTCGTGGTCCGGCATGGCGGTCCGGTCGACCGCAGCCGCGGCTTCGTTCTGCATTCGGATGATTATACGGTCGATTCCTCGATGCCCGTCTCGGAGGAAGTGTGCCTGACGGCGACCGTCGACATATTGCGCGCCATCTCCTCCGGACGCGGGCCGCGCCAGGCGCTGATGGCGCTCGGCTATTCAGGCTGGGGCGCCGGCCAACTTGAACAGGAAATCGCGGAGAATGGCTGGCTCACCTGTCCGGCCGAACCCGAGCTTCTCTTCGACGGCGATATCGACCGCAAATATGACCGTATTCTCGCCTCGATCGGCGTCGATCTCGCGCATTTGAGCAACGTCGCCGGCCACGCGTAATACAGAACGACGCTTCGTGGCGTCCATCCTACGCCTGCGCCACCGGGAACTGCTCCTTGAGCATTTTCAGGATCGCATCGCTCGTGATCGGGGCGCCGAACATGAAGCTCTGCACATATTCACATCCCATTTGCCGGAGCTGAAGCGCGTCGCCTTCGTCCGAAACGCCCTCGGCGACGACGGAGAGGCCAAGTTCATGCGCCATGTTGACGATCGACTGCAAAAGCACAACCCGCTTCGTGCTGGCGTCGTCGATGAAGCTCTTGTCGATCTTGATCGTGTCGAAGGGGAAGCGTGTCAGGTAGGCGAGTGAGGAATAGCCGGTTCCGAAATCGTCGAGCGAAAGCCCGATCCCCAGATGCTTCAGCTTGTTCAGAACCCGCGCCGATTGTTCCGGATTGTCCATAACGAGCGATTCGGTCAGTTCCAGGCGGAAGCAGCGCGGCTTGATGTTCGATCGGGAAATCACCGAGCGCACGTCGTTGACGAGGTCGCGCCGGATTAGCTGTCGGCTTGAGAGGTTGACGGAAACGGAGAGCGGCATATCGCCCACCTGCTTCTGCCATATGCTGAGATCGTCCGCCGCCTGCTGCATCGCAAACAAGCCGAGCGGCACGATGAGGCCGCAGCTTTCGGAGAGGGGCACGAAGTCCGAGGGCGGGATGGTTCCGCGCCGCGGATGCTCCCACCGCAGAAGCGCCTCAAACCCGGCGACCGACCGATCCTCCAGCCGGACGATGGGCTGGTAGACGAGCTTGATCTCCTGACGCTCGATTGCGCGCCTCAGATCGGATTCCAGTTGCAGCCGGTCCGACCCGGCGGAGCGGAAGGCCGGCCGGAAAGGCTCGATCCTGTCGCCGCCGAAGCGCTTTGCCTGCTGCATGGCGAGTTCAGCATCCTTCAGCATGTCCTCCGCGTTCGATTGCGAGGCCGTCCAGCTGATGAGCCCCACCGATGCTGTGAGGACGATTTCGCGCTTGGCGAAGGTGATCGGGGTGCGCACCGCCTGCCGGATAGCGTCGGCGACGCCGGCGATACTGCCCGGATCCTGTTCGGAAAGGAGCATCAGCGCGAACTGGTCGCCGGTGAAGCGGGAGAGCGAATCGCGCGGCTTGAGCAACCTGTGCAGCCGGCGCGCGACGGTCAGCAGGATCGTGTCGCCCGCCGACATGCCAAGCGCGTCGTTCACCTGCTTGAAGCGGTCGATGTCGATGACGAAGACGGTCGGGCGGACGTTTTCCTCGGTCTTCGCGATAGCGATCATCGCTTCCAGCCGGTTGAGGAAGAGTTCGCGGTTCGGCAGCCCGGTCAGATTGTCGTGGACGGCGTCGTGAAGCAGCCGCTCTTCCGCCTTCTTCTGCTCGGTCACGTCGACGAGCGTGCCGACGCAGCGGATGATCTCGCCGTCGGAGCCGATCACGGGCCTCGCCCTCAGCGTGAACCAGTGATAGTGGCCATCCGCGCCGCGCAGGCGGAAATCCTGCGCCACCTTCCCTCGGCGATGTTCCAGCACGACATCAAGCGTCGTGCGGAACGCGTCGCGGTCTTCGACATGCAGGGCCGGCAGCCAGGTGCGCGCGGGGCCCTGCAGGCTGTTCACGGCAAGGCCGAGCGAGAGCGCCACGTCGGGCTTGGTGACGATCCTGTCGCGCAGCACGTCCCAGTCCCAGACGAGATCGCCCGATCCCGAAATCGCCAGGGCCTGGCGCTCGAGGTCGCTCAAAAGGCCCTGATGCATGCCGCCTCCTGCGAGCGCGTGCTGCATCACCGTGAAGCCGATGAGAAGCACGATCAGGATCAGGCCTCCGTCGAGCGCGGATTGGACGATGTCGTTGTTGAGCTTTCCTTCCACCGTCATCCATGTGCCGACCAGCCAGACCAGCACCATCAACCAACTCGGGATGAGCATGATGGCGCGGTCATAGGCGCGGAAGCTGAAGAAGCCGATCAGCCCGATGCCGATCACCGCCGTAGCCGCGAGCGAGATGCGGGCCAATCCCGCCGCCACGGCCGGATCATAGACTGAAAGTCCGGCGATCGCCGCCAGCCCCACAATCCAGGCGAAGACGCCATAGCTGAAATGGCCGTGCCAGCGATTGAGGTTGAGATAGGCGAAGAGGAAGACGAGGAGCGTGCCGGCGAGCGCCACCTCCGAACCGGCCCGCCATATCTGCTCGCTGCCGGGAGAAATGGCGATGATCTTCGAGAGGAAGCCGAAATCGATGCAGATGTAGAAGAGAACCGCCCATGCCAGCGCGGCCGTCGCCGGGAAGAGCGAAGTTCCCTTAACGACGAAAAGGATGGTGAGAAAGAGCGCCAGCAGGCCGGCGATGCCAATGACGATGCCGTGATAGAGCGTATAGGAGTTAACCGTGTCCTTGTAGGCGCCGGGCTCCCAAAGATAGATTTGCGGCAGTTTGGGCGAGGCGAGTTCGGCAACGAAGGTGACGACGGAATTCGGGTTGAGCGTCACCAGGAAAACGTCGGAATCGGGAGAGGCCTGGCGGTCGAGCGCGAAGCCTTCGCTCGGCGTGATGGCGGTGATGCGTTTGGAGCCGAGATCGGGCCAGATGATGCCGGACCCGACAAGTCGGAAATGCGGCGCCACAATCAGCCTGTCGAGCTGTTGATCGGTGGTGTTCGCTAGCGCGAAGACGGCCCAGTCGCCGCTCGATTTGGGGCCTTTTGCCTCGACCTCGATGCGGCGGACCACGCCATCGACGCCGGGCGCGGTTGAAATCTGGAAATTATTCCCCTTGTTCCGGTAGATCTGGACAGCCTTGGAAAGGTCGAGCGCGACATCGTCGCGCGAGATCTTGATCGGCTCGATCGCGAGGGCGGGCAATGTAACGCTGAAAAAAGCAAGAAGTGCGAGAAGGAGGGCTGCCAGCCGTGGAACTTGGAATGTTTTCACTGGCCGTCGGCCTTCCCTTCAGGCGGGCTCGCCGCGGCGATCACCCTCGATAAGCGAAAAAAGATAGTGATCCTGCCAGCTGCCATTGATCTTGAGGTAGGATCGAAGCAGCCCTTCGCGCGTGAATCCGGCTTTTTCAAGTACGCGGATGGACCGCGTATTTCCAGGGATGCAGGCTGCCTCGATGCGGTGCAAACGCAATACGTTGAAGGCGTATGGCACCACCAGCTTCACAGCCTCGACCATGAACCCTTTCCCCGCGAAACGCTCTCCCACCCAATAGCCGATCTGGGCCGACTGCGCCACGCCGCGGCGAATGTTTCCAACGGTAATACCGCCGACAAGCTTGCGGCTGGAATTTTCGACGATGAAGAATGCGATGGCGTGGCCGCGCGCGAAATCCTCGCGGTATCGCTGGATACGCTGACGCCAGGCGTGCCGCTCGAATTCGTCGGGGGACCAGCGCGGCTCCCAGGGTTCGAGGAAGCTGCGGCTCGACTGCCTGAGCGCCGACCATTCGTGAAAATCACTGGGCTCGGGAAGCCTGAGCGTCACGCGGGCGCCTTTGAGCTCCGGTGTCTCGCGTCGGAAGAAGGGCAGCGCCAGCATCGGTGCAGACCCCAGGCGGGTCATCTCGGAGCCTTCCTTCTCACCGGCCTAGACAGCGATCCGCCGCGTTGTGTGTCCCGTTCCGGACATCATGTCGCTGATCGTTTCGAAAGGCGCGAGCGAGCCGACCGGACCGATCGCGGTGACGGTGGGCTTGGTGTAGAAGAGTCGCCCGGCAAGATCGCGCAACCGTTCGGTCGTGATCGCCGAAAGCCGGTCGAGCAGTTCGTCGATGCCGATCGGCCGGCCATAGAGCATCAATTGCCGCGCGATCTGCGAGGCGCGGCTCGCGGAGCTCTCCTGCGACATGATGAGGCCCGCGCGATACTGGGCGCGGGCCCGGTTCAGTTCCTCCGGAAGGATCTTGTCGGCCGCCTTCTGCAATTCGTCCAGGATGACGGGAACGAGCCGGCCGATGTCCTGCTTGCCCGTGGCTGCATGGATGCCGAAGATGCCGGTGTCGGAGAAGCCCCAGTGGAAGGCATAGACGGAATAGCACAAGCCGCGCTTTTCCCTCACCTCCTGGAAAAGCCTTGAGGACATGCCGCCGCCGAGGATCATCGACAGAAGCTGGGACGTATAGAAATCGCGCACGTGGTAGGCCCGGCCCTCGAAGCCCAGGATGAACTGGGCGTCCATAAGTTCGCGGTTCTCGCGGAAGTCGCCGCCGACATAATGCGCATATTGCGGGGAGGGGCTTTCCGCCTTGGCGCGAAAGCCGCCGAGCCTCGCTTCGACCTCACGCACGAAGTCGTCATGGTTCACCTTTCCCGCCGCGACGACGACCATGCGATCGGCGCCATATTGCCTTTCCATGAAGGCATGAAGCTGAGCCGATGTGAAGGACTGGACCGTATCCGGCGTGCCGAGGATGGAGCGGCCGATCGTCTGGTGCCGGAATGCCGTTTCGGTGAAGCGGTCGAAGACGATGTCGTCCGGCGTATCATGCGCCGCGCCGATCTCCTGCAGGATGACATGCTGCTCGCGTTCGAGTTCGGAAGGATCGAATTTGGAATCTGTAAGGATATCGGCAAGGATATCGATCGCCAGCGGCACGTCTTCCGAAAGAACGCGCGCGTAGAAAGAAGTCGTCTCGACGCTTGTCGCCGCGTTGATCTCGCCGCCGACATCCTCGATTTCCGACGCGATCGTCCAAGCGCTGCGTTTGCCGGTCCCTTTGAAAGCCATGTGCTCGAGTAGATGGGCGATGCCGTGCTCGTTGTCGTACTCGTTGCGGGAACCGGACTTGACCCAGACCCCGAGGGCGACCGTATCGACATGCGGGAGAGTATCCGTTGCAATCGTCAGGCCGTTCGCAAGACGGCTCACTTCAACACTCATAAAGGTACTTCTCCCTGCAACTCATGCCATGCATTCGCCGGCTAACGCGCCGCCCTTGAATGGCGGATGATATGATCTTCCACCATTTTGATGTCGGAGGGAAGCGCTGTAAACCGCTCTTCCCGCCGCATCAGCTCGGCCAGTCTCGCCGGCAGAGCCGGGGTGATCCCGCAGGCCGCTTCGACCGCGGCGGGAAATTTCGCCGGATGGGCGGTGGCGAGCACCACCATCGGCACGTCCGACCGGGGGCGCTGCCGCGCCACGGCGAGAGCGGTCGCGCTGTGCGGGTCAAGCAGGTAGCCGCTCCCTTCCATGACGGAGCGGATCGTCGCGGCCGTCTCCTTTTCGGTCGATCGACCGGCGTCGAAACTGTTGCGGATGCGATCGAGCTGCGTATCGCTCAGCATGAAGGCGCCGGACTGTTTCAGGCTCTCCATCTCGGTGCGAATGCTCGCCGCTTCGCGCCCGCCTTCCTCGAACAGGAGCCGCTCGAAATTAGACGAAATCTGGATATCCATGGACGGCGAGGTTGTGGCGACGACGCGCCTTGTCTCGTAGCGTCCGGTTTCGAGCGTCCTGACGAGGATGTCGTTTTCGTTGGTCGCAATCACCAGCCGTTCGATCGGCAGGCCCATGCGCTTGGCCGCATAGGCGGCGAAGATGTCGCCGAAATTGCCGGTGGGCACGGTAAAGGAGACGGCTCTGTCCGGCGCGCCGAGCGAAAGGGCCGAATAAAAATAATAGACGATCTGGGCCATGATGCGGGCCCAGTTGATGGAGTTGACGCCGGAAAGCGCCGTCCTGTCACGGAAGGCATGGTCGTTGAACATGTCCTTCACCAGCGCCTGGCAATCGTCGAACGTGCCTTCGACCGCGAGAGCGTGGACGTTTCCGGCCGGGTTCGTGGTCATCTGACGCTGCTGCACGGGCGACACGCGCCCTTGCGGAAACAGGATGAAGATGTCGACCCGGTCGCGGCCGGCGAAGGCGTCGATTGCCGCGCCGCCCGTATCGCCCGAGGTGGCGCCGGCGATCGTGGCGCGCTGGCCACGTTCGGTAAGAACATGATCCATCAGCCGCGCCAGAAGCTGCATCGCCACGTCCTTGAACGCGAGCGTTGGGCCGTGGAAAAGTTCGAGGATGAATTCGTTCGGCCCCGCCTGCACGATCGGGCAGACGGCCTCGTGCGAAAAGGTCGAATAGGCCTCAGCGACGATCTGGCGGAAGATGTTCGGCTCTATCTCGTCGCCGACGAAAGGCGCAAGCAGCCTGACGGCGAGGTCCGGATAGGAAAGCGCACGCATGCCGCGCATCTCGTCGGCTGAGAAATGGGGCCATTCCAGCGGAACATAGAGGCCGCCGTCTCGGGCAAGCCCGCCCAGCAATGCATCGCGGAAACCGAGAACGGGCGCTTCGCCCCTGGTGCTTACATAACGCATGACAATCCGTTCTGTGGGCAGACATGAATGTGTCTTGGAAAAACCGCATTCCGTCGGTCGCATTTCGACGATTCGATTGGTATAGAACAGCGGCTTTGCGAGAGGGAAGTATAGTCAATGCTATTTGGCATAACAAACAAGAGGGTTGCCGTCGGCGCGCTGCTGGTCGGCCTGACAGTTGCGATCTCTGCCTGCCAGTCCGACTCCGCCAAGAAAGTGGCGGACGCAGGCGCGATGCAAGCGCCTCCACCGCCAACCGCCGACGACCTTGCGGCATATTGCCCCTCCGTCAATCTGCGCTCCGGCACGGCCTTCTATGACGTCTACGCCAAGGGTACAAAGAAAAAGAAGCCGTCCAGCGACGAAACCGACGCGACCGGAAAAACCAGCGACACAGGCGACAAGTCGGACGATATCGTTTACCAGGCGTCGATCTCGCAGGTGACGCGCAACTGCAAGACGGTCGGCGGGACGATGACCATGACGGTCGCCGCCGCCGGCAAGGTAGTTACCGGGCCGCAGGGGAAAGCCGGGCGGATCAGCCTGCCGATCCGCGTCGCAGTGCTGCGCGGCGATCAGGTGCTCTATTCGAATCTCGCGCATTATCCGGTCGATATAACGAGCACAGCGGCGGCCACCCAGTTCATCTATACCAATCAGAACGTATCGTTCGCCGCGCCGAAATCGCATGACACGCTTGTCTTCGTCGGTTTCGACGCCGGGCCGGAGAAGGCGGCCGTCAAAAAGAAAAGAAAGAAATAGAGTCCGTTGGCTAGCACCAACCGTCAGTCCACGTCGGCCCATTCGGACAGCGCGGCCAGCACGGGCATGATGTCGGCCCAGCGCCTGATGACCGTTTCCGCGCCGGCTTCCGTTAGCCTGTCGGCGTGGCCGGGATAAGTGTGCGAGGCTCCGGTAAAGCCGATGACGCGCATTCCCGCCGCTTTCGCGGCGGTGACGCCGTGCACTGAATCCTCGATGACGAATGTCTGCCTCGGATCGGCGTCGAGTTTCTCGGCCGCATAGAGGTAAACGTCCGGCGCCGGCTTCGGCCGCTTGAACGGCGTGTCGGAGGCGGAAAAAATCCTGCCCTCGAAAAGCGGCTTCAACCCCGTCCGGGTGAGCATCAGATCGAGACGCTCCTGTGTGGAATTCGAGCAGATGGCGCGGTTCGGGCCGACGGAAAGGACGGCCTGGCGGGCGCCATCGACAGGCCGGACCTCAGATGCCAGGCGACGATCGACCAGCGCTTCGCTTTCGCCGATCAGGGAAGCCTGGAAGGGGATGCGCGATTCGGCTTCCACCCTGAGCAGCATGTCGGTGAAAGTCAGACCCGCGAAGCGCTCGGCGATCTCTTCCGGCGTTATCTCATAGCCGGAAGCGGTAAGAAGCTGAGCCTCCACGCGCGCCGCGATGATTTCGGAATCGACGAGCACGCCGTCGCAGTCGAAGATGACGAGGTTGGGAATGGTCATTCCTGAATCCTGATAGGTCGCGAACGCTTTAAACGTCCCTGAAATGCTGGCAATGAAGCCGGATCTTGTTCGGTTGCCCGGAGCCTTATCCGCCGGATGCGGCCAAACAGCGGCGCTTCATTAAATCTTTACGCAAGGCAGTAACCATAACGGCAGGTAAATTGTCCTAGCGTAAATGGGTTGTCATGTCTGTATCGCGTCTTGCGGCCGAAATTCCCGCTCCCTCCGAAAGGGAGCAATGGCTGGATCGCATCCTCAAGGGGGATTGCGTCGCGGCGCTTGAGAAGCTTCCCGAAAAATCGGTCGATATAGTCTTCGCCGACCCGCCCTATAATCTGCAACTCGAGGGGGAACTCCATCGCCCCGACCAGTCGCGCGTCGATGCCGTCGATGACCATTGGGACCAGTTCGAGAGTTTCGCCGCCTATGACGCCTTCACGCGCGCTTGGCTGCTCGCCGTTCGCCGCGTCTTGAAACCGACGGGCACAATCTGGGTCATCGGCTCCTATCACAACATCTTCCGCGTCGGCGCGATCATGCAGGATCTCGGCTTCTGGATCCTGAACGACATCGTCTGGCGCAAGACCAATCCGATGCCGAATTTTCGTGGCCGCCGCTTCCAGAACGCGCATGAAACGCTGATCTGGGCCTCTCGCGATCAGAAGGGGAAGGGCTATACCTTCAATTACGAGGCGCTGAAGGCCTCGAACGACGATCTCCAGATGCGCTCGGACTGGCTCTTTCCGATCTGCACCGGGACCGAGCGGCTCAAGGATGAAAAGGGCGCCAAGGTGCATCCGACGCAGAAGCCGGAAGCGCTCTTGGCGCGTGTCATGCTGGCGTCCACCAAACCCGGCGATGTCGTGCTCGATCCGTTCTTCGGCTCGGGCACGACGGGCGCGGTCGCCAAGCGCCTTGGCCGGCATTTCGTCGGCGTCGAGCGCGAACAGGCCTATATCGACGCCGCCTTGGCGCGGATCGCCGCCGTGGAGCCGCTGCCGGCGGGCAATCTTTCGCCGATGACGGGAAAACGCGCCGAGCCGCGCGTCGCCTTCGCCAGCCTGCTCGATGCCGGTCTCGTCCGGCCCGGAACCGTACTAACGGATGTGCGCAAACGCTTCGTCGCTTCGGTTCGCGCCGACGGAACCCTGGCGGCGGGCAACGAGATCGGATCGATCCACCGTCTCGGCGCGCGCATGCAGGGGCTCGATGCCTGCAATGGCTGGACCTTCTGGCACTATGAAGAGGCCGGCGAACTGAAGCCAATCGACGATTTACGCGCCAGAATACGCAGTCGATTGGAAGCCGTCGGCGCATAACCGATCCTCCTTTCAATCGATTACCGGCAAAATCGGAATCGGTTTCTAAACTCGGCTCAGAGCGGAAACCCGTGGCGCGTCAAATCGGATTTCAGCGTCGCAGCATCCGTGAACTGCACCGACTGCCACCCTGCGGCACGGGCGCCTTCGACATTCGCCATGCTGTCGTCGATAAAAAGCGTCGCCGACGGGCCGAGGCCGAAGCTTCTGGCGTGATGTTCGTAAATGGCGCGCTCGGGCTTTATCAGCCCGACATCGCCCGACACAGTGACGCCGCGCGGCCGCTGCAGAAACGGGAAACGTTCGCGCGCTTCGGCGAAGGTGTCCGAGGCGAAATTGGTCAGCATGGTGACGTCGTGGCCCTGGTCGATCAGTCCTTCCAGAATGGCGACGCTGTCCTCATAGGGATGTGACACCATCTCGTGCCAGTGGAGGCGGAAGTTTCGGATATTATCCGCATGGCTTGGGAAATCGGCGATCAGGAGAGCCTCGGCATCTGCCCAGCGGCGGCCGCGATCCTGCTCGACATTCCAGTCATGGGTGCAGACATTCTCGAAAAACCAGCGTCGCTCTCTGGGGTCGGGGATGAAGCGGCGGAACGGGATTTCCGGGTCGTAATGGACCAGCACCTTGCCGATGTCGAAGACGATATGGCGGATTTCGTTCATCTTACCTGTGCTTCTTCGTTATTCCCAAAACGGCGGCCTCGATGGCCTTTTTCATGACGGTCGGCAAGGCCTCTTCATGGATCGATGGGGACCACCAGCAGCCATCCGGCAACGCAATATCGCCAATCTCGGCCCGGTAAACGGATAGGTCGAGTTCGAAATGGGTGAAGACATGGCGGATACTGCCGGCCGGCTGCCAGTCGGCGGCAAACGGCGCGGCACCGGAACCCATCGCTCCATCGACCCTTGCGGTCCAGGCGCTAGTCGGAACCTCGCTCATGCCGCCGAGCAGGCCTTTTTCCGCGCGCTTGCGCAACAGGATGGCGCCGTCGCCACGGATGGCGACGAAAGCCGAGCCTTGCCGCCTGGGCCTGTCGGGCTTCACCGACTTCAGCGGAAAGCGATCCGCCTCGCCGCGTTCGAGCGCGATGCAGTCATCGGTAAGCGGGCAGAGAAAGCAGGCGGGATTGCGCGGCGTGCAGATCGTCGCGCCGAGGTCCATCATCGCCTGCGCGAAATCGCCCGGCCGATCCTCAGGCGTGATGCGTCGGACGAAACTCTTGATCTCCGGCTTCGCCTCGCGCACGGGCCGTTCCAGCGCCGTCAGCCGCGCGACGACGCGCTCGACATTGCCGTCCACCACGGTCGCCGGGCGATCGAAGGCGATCGCCGCCACCGCGGCGGCCGTATAGTCGCCGATGCCCGGAAGGCTCTTCAATGCGTCTTCGTCCGAGGGAAATATCCCGCGATGTTTCGAAACGACCTCTTCCGCGCATTTCCTGAGATTGCGGGCGCGCGAATAATAGCCGAGGCCGGCCCAAGCCTTCATGATGTCATCCGGATCGGCGCCCGCCAGCGCCTCCACCGTTGGCCACATCGTTGTGAATTTGCGGAAATAGGGCTTTACCGCCTCCACCGTCGTCTGTTGCAGCATGATTTCCGAGAGCCAGACATGGTAAGGGTCGGGCCGCTTTCCGGAGCGGAGTGCAGCGGGCGGCGTCCGCCAGGGCAGGTCGCGGTGGTGGCGGTCGTACCAGGAAAGCAGGGCGGCGGCGATTTTACGGCTGTCCTGTCCGTTGATCGATGGTTCTTCGGATGCCATTCTGTGACGCGTATTTCTCGCTGATCGACAAACGCCGGGCGGATGTAGGACGATGGCCCCGAAGAAGCAAACGACCTATGCCCAGCCGCTAAGCGACGTGGCCTCGGAAATCCTCGATCCGGTTCTGCGCCGCCGGACCGGCATTTCGGTTGGCCTTGTTCAGTCCTGGGAGGAGATCGCCGGCGAAAGGCTGGCGGCTTCGACTCGGCCGAAACGCATTCTCTGGCCGCGAAGGCTGCATGAGGACGATCCTTTTGCACCGGCCACGCTGGTGGTCGCCTGCGAGGGCATGACGGCGCTTCGCGTGCAGCACGAGACCGGCGAGATCATCCAGCGTATCAACGCCTTCCTCGGCTTTGCAGCGATAGGCAGGATCAAGATCGTCCAGAAGCCCGTCAATTCCGGTGTCGCGAAGAAAAGGCCCGCTCTGCGCCCATTGTCGCCCAGCGAGGAAAACCGGATTTCTGGAACCGTCGAAAAGATCGAGGATGATGGGTTACGGACTTCGCTCGCAAATCTCGGAAAGACGATCATGGCATTGAAGAAGAAATAGTTTATGGCCTGCATCGCGTATTCGTGAACGCTCTGTCCGGTTTTCCATCTTGGACTGATACCGTTGATGCCTTAATTCGCCCGGACTCTCGCTTTTTGTTCTTTCGCAGTATCAAATCTCAGCAACCGACAGGTGATTCGCATGATCCGTTCCCTCGACCGCAGAAAACTTCTCGCAGCCCTGGCCGGCTTGCCGGTTGCCGGCGCGCTGATGTCGGTTGCCTATGCCGAGGACCAGAAGGCCGCAGTCGAGGCGCCGAAGCCCGAGGGATCGGTCGATGTCAAGAAATTGATGGCGCCGGAAGCGCTGCCCGACATGTCGATGGGCAAATCGACCGCGCCCGTTACCGTCGTCGAATATGCCTCGATGACCTGCCCGCACTGCGCCGAGTTCGATGTCGTCACCTTTCCCGCCTTCAAGAAGAAATATATCGATACCGGCAAGATCTATTACATCCTGCGCGAATTCCCCTTCGATCCCCGCGCCGAAGCCGGCTTCATGCTGGCCAGATGCTCGAAGGATAAATATTTCGCCATGGTCGATCTCCTGTTCCATCAGCAGGACAATTGGGCCGCCGCGAACGATGCGAAATCGGCGCTGCTTCAACTGTCGAAACTCGCCGGTTTTACACAGGAGTCCTTCACCGCCTGCTTGACGAACCAGAAGCTGCTGGACCAGATCAGGTCGGTGAAGAATCGCGCCGAAAAGGAATTCGGGGTCGACGCGACGCCGACCTTCTTCATCAACGGGAAGAAGTATCCGGGAGCCATGTCGATTGACGAGATGTCGGCGATCATCGACCCGCTTGTCTGACAGTTTTCCTTCTCCTCTTGGGGGAGAAGGTGGTTTGACGCGAGGCGTCGAGCCGGATGAGGGGAGCGTGCAAGATAGTCGCCTGCAGATCCTCTCGCGTTGTGAGAATCGACGGACAGGCCGATGAAGTTCTCGCGGCTGCGCCTTCTCGGCTTCAAATCCTTCGTCGAGCCTTCCGAATTCGTCATCGAACGCGGGCTGACCGGCGTCGTCGGGCCAAATGGCTGCGGCAAGTCGAACCTGGTCGAGGCGCTGCGCTGGGTGATGGGCGAAAGCTCATACAAGAACATGCGCGCCTCCGGCATGGACGACGTGATTTTCTCCGGTTCCTCCACAAGGCCCGCGCGTAATACCGCTGAAGTCGCGCTCTTCCTCGACAACAGCGACCGTACCGCGCCCGCTGCCTTCAACGACAGCGACGAATTGCAGGTTCTGCGCCGGATCGAGCGCGAGGCGGGCTCGGTCTATCGCATCAATGGCCGCGAGGCGCGCGCCAAGGACGTCCAGCTTCTCTTCGCCGATCAATCGACCGGCGCCCGCTCGCCATCCATGGTGGGGCAGGGGCGCATCGGCGAACTGATCCAGGCGAAGCCGCAGGCCCGCCGCGCACTTCTGGAGGAAGCCGCCGGCATTTCCGGCCTGCATACGCGCCGCCACGAAGCCGAGATTCGCCTTCGCGCCGCCGAACAGAACCTTGAGCGCCTGGACGACGTTGTCGGCGAACTGGAAAGCCAGATCGAGAATCTGAAGCGGCAGGCGCGGCAGGCGTCGCGCTTCAAGAACCTTTCCGCGGACATCAGGAAGGCGGAAGCGATGCTGCTTCATCTGCGCTGGACGCTGGCGAAGGAGCAGGAAGCGGAGGCGCAAACCGCGCTTTCCACAGCGACGAAGCTCGTCGCCGAGCGCGCCGCCCAGCAGATGGACGCCGCGAAGGCACAGGCCGTCGGCGCCCATCATTTGCCGGGCTTGCGAGAGGAGGAAACCAAGGCCGCCGCCGCGCTGCAGCGCCTGACCATCGCGCGCACGCAGATGGAGGAGGAAGCGGAACGCATCCGCGCCAGGCAGAGCGAGCTTGAAAAACGCGTCGCCCAATTCGACGCCGACATCGCCCGCGAACAGCAATTGCTGAGCGATAATGGCGACATCCTTGAAAAACTTGCGGCGGAGGAACAGAGCCTCAAGGCGGAAGAGGGCGCCGTCGGCACGCGCGAGACGGAATTGCGGACGGCGCTTGATGCGGCGAGCGCCAAACTCGCCGAAAGCGAGGCGCGGCTTTCGGCCCTGACCGCCGAGCGTGCCGAGGTGGCGGCCTCCCGCCACCAGATCGAACGGACGCTGCGCGAGACGACGGACCGCCGCGACCGCCTCGACCGGCAATTGGCGGAGATCGGCCGCGAGGCCGCCGAAATAGCTCAGAAGATCGCCGGCCTTGCCGACCCGGCGGAAAAGCGCCGGCAATTGGAAGCGACAGAGGCGGCGGTCGCCCTGGCGGAACAGGCGGCGCTGGCGGCGGAAAAAACGGTCGAGACGTCGCGCCGGCGCGAGGCGGAATGCCGGCCGCCCTTGCAGGAATTGCGGGCCGAGTTGAGCCGCATCGAAACCGAGGCGCGCACCCTCTCGAAGATGCTGAACGCCGCTTCGGGCGACCTTTTCCCGGCGGTTCTGGAGCAGGTGAAGGTTGAGCGTGGCTTTGAGACGGCGCTCGGCGCGGCTTTGGGCGAGGATCTCGATGCGCCGCTCGAAAGAAGCGCGCCGGTCCATTGGGGCGAAGCGATTTTCGATGCCGGCGATCCCGCGCTGCCCGATGGGGCTCTGCCTTTGAAAGACAAGGTGCAGGCGCCAGCCCAGCTTGACCGTCGTTTGGCGCAGGTCGGGGTCGTGGAAAAGGGGGATGGCGCGAGGCTCCAACCGCTCTTGAAACCCGGTCAACGCCTCGTCAGCCGCGACGGCGCGCTGTGGCGCTGGGACGGCTATACGGCGAGCGCCGACGCGCCGACGCCGGCGGCGCTGAGGCTGGCGCAGAAGAACAGGCTGGCGGAACTCGACGGCGAGGCGATCGGGGCGACCAGAAAGGCGCGCGCCGCCGAAGAGACGCTTGCCGCGGCCGAAGCAGCGGTCCGCGAGGCGACCGCCGCCGAGCGGCAGGCGCGCGAGGATTGGCGCGAGGCGCAAAGGCTGCTCGGCCTTGCCGGCAACGCGCTCGCCGAGGCGGAAAAGGCCGCCGGCTCGCTCTCGGCCCGCCGCGGCGCGCTTGAGGAATCCCGTGCGAGAATCGCGGAAAGCCGCGAGGAAGCGGCAATTGCGCTCGTACAGGCGGAAAAAGCTCTTGCCGAATGCCCCGATTTGACGGCGTTGCAATCGAAAATCGAAAGCATGACCGCGCTCGTTGCCGGCGGACGGGCGGAACTGGCGGAGACGAGGGCGGCGCATGACGGGCTGAAACGCGAAACCGAGATGCGCCAGCGCCGCCTTTCCGCGATTGCCGGCGAACGGGCGAACTGGCTCTCCCGCGCCGAGAATGCCGATCGCCAGATCGCATTGCTGGCCGAGCGCCGCGCCGAGGCGGCGGCGGAACGGGAAAAGCTTGCCGATACGCCCGATGAGATCGATCAGCGCCGACGCAGGCTCCTGTCCGAAATCCAACAAGCCGAAACCGCGCGCAAGGCGGCGGCCGACCGCTTGCAGGGAGCCGAGAACAAGCAGGCCGAGCTCGACAAATTCGCGACCGCGTCGATCCAGGCGCTGGCTGAATCGCGCGAGGCCCGCGCCCGCGCCGAGGAGCGGCTGATGGCGGCCGACGAGCGCCGCCGCGAAACGGAGGCGCGTATCCAGGAAGCGCTGAACACGCCCCCGCATCTCGTCATCCGCCATACCGGTCTCGGACCCGATGATCCGCTGCCCGACGTGGGCGATATAGAACGGCGGGTGGAGAAGCTCAGGATCGAGCGCGAGCGGCTGGGGGCGGTGAACCTGCGCGCCGAGGAGGAGCAGAAGGAACTCTCCGACCGCCTCGAAACGATCGTCTCGGAGCGCGAGGACATCATCGAGGCGATCCGCAAGCTGCGCCAGGCGATCCAGAATCTGAACCGCGAAGGCCGCGAGAGGCTGCTTTCCGCCTTCGATGTCGTCAACGGCCATTTCCAGCGCCTGTTCACCCATCTTTTCGGCGGCGGGACGGCGGAATTGCAGCTGATCGAATCCGAGGATCCTCTGGAGGCGGGCTTGGAAATCCTCGCGCGGCCGCCCGGCAAGAAGCCGCAGACGATGATGCTCCTTTCCGGCGGCGAGCAGGCGCTGACGGCCATGGCGCTGATCTTCGCCGTCTTCCTCACCAATCCGGCGCCGATCTGCGTTCTCGACGAGGTGGACGCGCCGCTCGACGATCACAATGTCGAACGCTACTGCAATTTGATGGAGGAAATGGCGAAGACGACCGAAACGCGCTTCGTCATCATCACCCACAATCCGATCACCATGGCGCGCATGGACCGCCTCTTTGGCGTCACCATGGGAGAGCAGGGCGTCAGCCAACTCGTCTCCGTCGATCTCCAGACGGCGGAGGCCATGCGCGAAGCGAGCTGATCTCGGTTGCGGGCAGTTCGAGATAATCGAGTTTTCCGTCCTGTTTCATCACCACCTCACTGTTCACTATATGTTCTATTATATTGCAGCGGCACCCGCAAGCGCATGGTCGGCTGCCGATTAAAATCGATTGGATGGACGGAACCATCCGGCCCCCTTCTTGCGTTTGTCGGGGCTGCCCCCTATCGCTCGTCCATCCGGGGGTCTCTGCCCGAAACAGATTTCCAGGAGAGGAACGGATGACCAAATGGGTCTACACCTTCGGCGACGGCAAGGCCGAAGGGCGCGCCGGAGACAGGAACCTGCTCGGCGGCAAGGGGGCGAACCTCGCTGAGATGTGCAGCCTGGGCTTGCCGGTGCCGCCCGGTTTCACCATCACCACCGAAGCCTGCAACTGGTATTTTGATAACGGCCGGAAATACCCGGATACGCTTTCCGCCGAAGTGGAGAAGGCGCTCGACCATATCGCCCTTATTGCCAAGCGCCGTTTCGGCGATCGCGAAAACCTGCTTCTGGTTTCGGTCCGTTCCGGCGCCCGCGCCTCCATGCCGGGCATGATGGATACGGTGCTCAATCTCGGCCTGAACGACGAGACGGTGGAGGCGCTGGCGCGTGAATCCGGCGATGCGCGCTTCGCCTATGACAGCTATCGCCGCTTCATCCAGATGTATTCCAACGTGGTGCTGGGGCTGGATCACGAACTCTTCGAGGAAATCCTCGAGAGCGAAAAGGCGCGGCGCGGCCACGAGCTCGACACCGAACTTTCCGCCGCCGAGTGGAAGCATGTCATCGGCCTTTACAAGGAACGCATTGACGAGGAGCTTGGAAACCCGTTCCCGCAGGACCCGAAGGAACAGCTATGGGGCGCGATCGGCGCGGTCTTTTCGAGCTGGATGAACCAGCGCGCCATCACCTATCGCCGCCTGCACGACATCCCCGAAAGCTGGGGCACGGCGGTCAACGTGCAGGCCATGGTGTTCGGCAATATGGGGAACAATTCGGCGACGGGCGTCGCCTTCACCCGCAATCCATCCACCGGTGAAAAGACGCTTTATGGCGAATTCCTCGTCAACGCACAGGGCGAGGACGTGGTCGCCGGCATCCGCACGCCGCAGAACATCACCGAGGCGGCGCGCATCGCCGCCGGCTCCGACAAGCCGTCGCTCGAAAAGCTGATGCCCGAAGCCTATCAGGGCTTCGTCGAGATTTGCCGGAAGCTCGAAAGCCATTACCGCGACATGCAGGACCTCGAATTCACCATCGAGCAGGGCAAGCTGTGGATGCTCCAGACCCGCAACGGCAAGCGCACCGCCAGCGCCGCCATGAAGGTCGCGGTGGACATGGCGGGCGAGGGACTGATCAGCAAGGAGGAGGCGGTTCTGCGCATCGAGCCCGCCTCGCTCGACCAGCTTCTGCACCCGACCATCGATCCTTCGGCAAGGCGCGACGTCGTCGCCGTCGGCCTGCCGGCTTCTCCGGGCGCCGCGACCGGCGAGATCGTCTTTTCCTCCGACGCCGCCGAGGACGCCCGCGCCAAGGGCCGCAGGGTCATCCTCGTGCGCATCGAGACCAGCCCCGAGGACATCCACGGCATGCACGCCGCCGAAGGCATTTTGACGACGCGCGGCGGCATGACCAGCCATGCGGCGGTCGTCGCGCGCGGCATGGGCAAGCCCTGCGTTTCGGGCGCGGGATCGCTGAGGGTGGATTACAAGAGCTGCACGATTACCGCCGGCGGCAAGACGCTCAGGGAAGGCGAAATTATCACCATCGACGGCGGCAACGGGCAGGTGCTGAAAGGCGCCGTGCCGATGCGCCAGCCGGAGCTTTCCGGCGATTTCGCCGCGATCATGGAATGGGCGGACGCCATCCGCCGCATGAAGGTCAGGACCAATGCCGAAACGCCGGCCGACGCGCGCACGGCGCGCTCCTTCGGCGCGGAGGGCATCGGCCTTTGCCGCACCGAGCACATGTTCTTCGACGGCGAACGCATCGTCGCCATGCGCGAGATGATCCTGGCAGACACGGAAGCGGGCAGGCGGGCGGCCCTTGCCAAGCTTCTGCCGATGCAGCGCTCCGACTTCGCCGAACTGTTCGAGATCATGGCCGGCCTGCCGGTCACGATCCGCCTGCTTGATCCGCCGCTGCATGAATTCCTGCCCAAGACCGAGGAGGAGATCGCCGAGGTCGCGAAGGCCATGGGCGTGCCGTCCGACAAGCTGCGGCATCGCACCGAGGAACTGCACGAATTCAACCCGATGCTGGGCCATCGCGGCTGCCGCCTCGCGGTCTCCTACCCCGAAATCGCCGAGATGCAGGCGCGCGCCATTTTCGAGGCCGCGGTCGAGGCGGCTGAAAAGACCGGCAAGCCGGTGGTGCCGGAAGTGATGGTGCCGCTCGTCGGCATGGTCAAGGAACTCGATTACGTCAAGGCGCGGATCGACGAGACGGCGAAAAGGGTGATGGAGGAGAAGGGCAAGACCATCGACTATCTCGTCGGCACCATGATCGAACTGCCGCGCGCCGCGATCCGCGCCGATGTGATCGCCAAATCGGCCGAGTTCTTCTCCTTCGGCACCAATGATCTGACGCAGACGACCTTCGGCATCAGCCGCGACGACGCGGCGTCCTTCCTGGAGATCTACCGCAAGAAGGGCGTTATCGAGCAGGATCCCTTCGTCTCGCTCGATATAGACGGCGTCGGCGAACTGGTCCGGCTCGGCGCGGAAAAGGGCCGCACGGCGAGGCCCGGCATCAAGCTCGGCATCTGCGGCGAGCATGGCGGCGATCCGGCATCGATCGCCTTTTGCGAGAAAGTCGGTCTCGACTACATCTCCTGCTCGCCCTTCCGCGTCCCGATCGCAAGGCTGGCGGCGGCGCAGGCCGCGGCGCGGAAGGGGTAGCTCCTTTCCTCGCCCCCTTCAGGAGAGAGGTTGCCGCCCCCGGGTCTTGCCTTCGGCAAGCACGAGGACAGGCTCCACGGCCCGCAGAGGGCATTCGCCGTTGTTCAAAACGCTTTCGGCAAGCCCGCCTGGCGGAGAATGGCGTTGGCGGTATGGCGGCTGGGAATGCCGATCGGCACGGCGAAGTTCCGCCTCGTGATCGGGCTATGCCAGATTTCGTGGCTTTCCCTTTCCTTGCCGGACGAGCATGCAGCCAGCAGTGCGCAGCAATTCCCTCAGCGGTCGATCGAATTGCGGCGCCATTCAGGCGGCTGCGGGCTCGGCTTCGCGTAGGGCGGTTATCTGAAGGAACAATGATGCCGGATCGACACCAGGATGATTGTCGGGCAACAGGTCAAGCGCCATTGAAGAAATCTTGTCCAGAAGCGCATCGAGCGTCGGCGCGTCGGCGGCGGCCGGAATGTCGTCGCAATGTCCCACCCAGACCGCGGCTTCGTCGTCCCAGGCGGCGGAAATGGTGAAGATAACCGGCTTTGACATTCGCACAGAACTTTCCTTCATAGCCTAGTCTAGCATCTTTCACTCTTTGCGGCGAGAGCGGGAGGCGCAAACAGACCGATCATGCCGCCTTGCGCGCGGCGAATCTTCACCTCTTCGCTGCCCTCATCGCCTCGGTGATCGCCACCGTCTCGACGCTCACCCGCGTTACGCGCGCCAGCAGATCGATGACCTTCTCCTTGTAATCCGCGAAGCGGTAGGTGTTGAATTTCTCGCGGATCGTCGGATCCTTCGGCGTCTTTTCCTTGTACTGGTCGAGAATCCAGTCGAGGCCGGAGCGGTTGCCGAGCCGGTATTCCCACGCGTCCTTTGGAATGCCGGAAAGCGTGGTTTCCGTGTCGAGCCGGATGACGCCGTTGTCACGATCGGCTTTCAGTATCGTCTTCGGCGAAATGCCGGCAGCCATCGCTCTCTCGTCCGGCGTGTCGAACCGCTCGAGCGGCCAAGGCTCGACCTCCTCATAGCCGATATGCAGCTTCATCAGCCTTTCGCCCCATCCCGCCCAGCGCCAAAAATCCGGATAGAACGGGATGCGCGGGAATTCGCGCTTTAGATTCAGCGCGTATGTCTCGCGATAGACCGGGTCGTGCAGCACGCCATAGACGTAGTGGAAAATGTCGTCCTTGGTGAGGGAGCGACCACGTTGCGGCCGGCTGAACTCCCCCCTTGTGGCGGCTGGACGCCGATGAAGGCTGATCTCCCCCGTTGTGGGGGAGATGTCCGGCAGGACAGAGGGGGGCAACGTAGAGCGCCCGCCTTCCCGGTTGGCGAGCGCGATGTTGGCCGGAGAGGCTTGCGGGACAGCGCCCCCCTCTGGGCTGCCGCCCATCTCCCCCACAAGGGGGGAGATCACGCGCTCCGCCGCCCCGTCTTCACCAGCGGGCGCCGGCGTGCCGCGGCCGTCGTCCTGAGCCGGCCGCGAAGCGGCCGTGCCGAAGGGGCCATATGCCCTCTGGAACGCCTTCAGCGCCCAATCGGTGATGTTGTCGATACGCTCGCCCGCAGCGGTGTAGCGGTAGCGAGGCAAATAAGATGCCGGGTCCGCTGAATACAGATTCAAATTGGGTACAGCGGAGGCCGCAACTAGCGAGAAACTCTGCCGTTCTCCTCGCAGCAACGCAAGGCAGCGATTCTCTCGTCCCTTGGGAAAGGTGTAGCTCCACGAGCCACGCTCATCAATGTAGAGTTCCGAGTTGTGGATGCGTCGCTTAACGAATGGCCTATATAAGGTGTCGGCTATGGCTGACCGACTCACCTTGCCACGTAGTCCAGACCTAAGCCGCCGCGTTAAATTTCTTGAATTCTTGACGTCCGAACCGAGCGCATCGCCGTGTTCGCGCGCAAATTCGTAGCGCGAGTGCAGATAAGCCATCTTTGCCAAGAGGGTTTCATCCTCCTCAGAAACCATCCACTGGTCTCGGTTGGTGGACACGCCCAAGGAAAACAACCGAAATATCGCCCTTTCCTGCGCCTTCCCCTTCGCAACCTTCGTCTTCTTGTCCGCGACTGGAATCAGATCGTCCCAATCATTGTCCGTCAGATTAATCCAGTTGGCGTTCTTGTCGGGCTCGATCCTTTCCCATGAAATGTCCGACGCCTTGATCCCGGCGAGGAAGGACAGCTTGTCCTCCTTCGTGTCGTATTCCGGCCGGCGGGCGTAGAAAACCTTGCAGCCTTTCTGGCGGTGACGCTTGACCATGAAGGAGATCGCCACGCCGGTCTGTATGCCGAAGACATTGTTCTTCGTGCCCGACAGCTTCGGATTGGCGCGCACGTCGCCGCCGAGGTCCATGACGTAAATCTCATTGAACTCTTCCAGGACGGCGCGGCGGAACCCGTCGAAGGTTCGGCTATCGATGAAGGAGCGGTTGGTGATGAACGCGACCACACCGTCATCGTGTAGCCGGTCTGACGCCCAGCGGAAGAAGCGGGCATACATGTCGTAAACCTTGGTCTTCTGCGCGGTGGAGAGCCGGATGTAGCTCGACTTGATCAACTCGTCGATACGCTTGTATTCGCGGTTCTTGTTGTGTCGTTCTCGTTCTGCTGGTTGGCATTATACGGCGGGTTGCCGATGATGACGGAAATCTTGCGCTTGTTCTGCCGTTTCACGCGCTCGATATTCTCGTCCGAAAGGCCCGCGAACATGTCGTGCTGGTAACCGGCGCGGATGCCGAGCCCGGCGACATTGTCCAGCGTATCGACGAAGCACAGATTCTCGAATTCGGCATATTGGCCGGTGATGCCGAAATAGGTCGCCTCGATGTTCAGATTGGCGACGTAATAGGGCAGGATCGCCACCTCGTTGGCGTGCAACTCGTTTTTGTATTTCTGCGCCAACTTGCGCTTGTCGTAGGCGAAATGCTGCAACAGTTCGGTGATGAAGGTTCCGGTGCCGGTCGCCGGATCGAGGATTTCGACGCTGGAATCGATCAGCGCCTTGCCGAAATGCTTCTGCGTCAGCCAGTCGGCGCCCTCGATCATGAATTTCACGATCTCGTTCGGCGTATAGACGACGCCCAGCCGGTCGGCGGCCTTCGGGTTATAAACCTTGTAGAAATTCTCGTAGATGACCTTGAGGAACGCCTGCTTTTCCGAATGGCTGTTGATCGCCGCCGCGTTGGCGCGGATGGCGGCATAGTAGGGCTCCAACGCGCGCAGCGTCTCGCGCTTCACCGCGCCGGTGAAGAATTTTCCTTCCAGCGCATAGAGTTCGCGCGCGATGTTGTTCTCGCGGTGGAAATCGCCCTCGTTGAAGACGTGGGTGAAAATCTCCTCGGTCAATATGTGCTGGATCAGCATCTCGCGCACATCGGCCTCGCCGACCGAGGGGTTGATCGTGTCCTTGGCGTGCCGCAGGAATTTTCCCGCCGCTTCGCGGAAGCCGGCATTGTCGCGATAGGCGGCGTCGATCTTGCCGCGCAGAGCGTCGAGCACGGCGGGCAGGTCGGCGCTGAATTGCTGGACGGCCTTGCGGAATTCCGCGATCTCCTGCCGCTCATAGGAGAAGAACAGGTTGAGCAGCCTGAGCAGCGCCGAAACGTCGGTCATGGCGCATTCCATCACCGGCTGGCGGTTCTGGTAGAGGATAGCGCGCTCGGAATTCTCGAAGATGATATTGTCCTGCGGGTAGCCGCGCCGGAATTTCTTCTCGATCTCCTCTTCCAGCCTGTCGGCGGTATCCTTGGCCTCCCAGAATCCGAGCGGCACGCGGATGTCGTGCAGGATCGTGCCGTCGGGATAGACGGTGGTCTTCTGGGATGTCTGGTAGGGGAATTCCTCGAGGAAGATGAGTTTCTGCGAACCCGCCCAGCTATCGAGCAGCTTGCGGAAGGCCGGGCGGATCACCTGTTCGTTGGTGAGGCCGGAAAATTTCCGCAGGCGATCGATTTCGTTGAGATAGTTTTGAACAAGAAGCTGGCTCATGCGTCCCCCGCCGCGCATTAGAGCGGAAAGATACGGCGGGGGAAAGTCTCCGCTTCCGAATCTTGTCCACGCCGCACGCCGTAGGGACGAGATCAGTCATTTCGGCCGCTCTGCCCGCAACCCATTAACCCTCCGCAAACCGCTATCGGCGACGATGGCTTTGGCGTGGGGATGGAGCTGTGATGGACTGGTTCTCCCCCGTGCTCGGCCTCGCGGCGCTGGTCATGGCTTTCGGCGTATTGCCCAGAGATTGCAGGCGCCGAATGGCCGAAACGCTGCGTTCGACGATGGCTCAAATCGCAAGACACGGCCGATAGGCGCCGAGGTGGCGGAGGCCGCGTCTGCCGGTTGACAGCTGTCAACTCGTCTCGATCGTCACGCGGTCTGGATAGAAGGCGCCGTGGTCCTTTATCCTGGCCATCTCGTCATAGGGATGACGATAGGCCCACATCGCGTTCTTTGCGCCGTCCATGACGCTCCAGTAGCTGGCGTCCCCCTTGAACGGGCAATGCGTGATCGTTTCGCTGGCCGAGAGCAGATCGAAATCGATATCGGCGAAGGGTATGTAGATCACCGGCGGATAGGTATGCTCCCCGAGCAGGAGCGCATTGCCGGAGGAGGCGATCGTCTTTCCGCCGGCCGTAACCGTGACATGGCCGCCATAGGGCTCGACCGTGATCGTGTGTTCCGGATGCTTGCGAAAACCGGGGGAAGGATTTTGTCCCTGAGCCATAAGCTGTCCCTCTGCCGAACGGGTCGGAGGGGGATGTGGAGCAAGGTCTCCCCCCGTTCAAGCCGGTCACAACCTTTTGATGTGTGTTCCGATTTGCGGGACGGAAGGCACCGAAAGGGTTCAGCTTGGCGCAGCGTCGCCTGACGCGACGCGCCCCTCAGGCGGCGAGATGCTCCATCACTCCGGCATAGGCCGGAACGATCCGCGCAAGCGGGTTGTCGCTCTGTTCGGCCGGTTCGACACGCAGCGCGCCGTCTTCGGCGGACTGCACGACCAGCGCCAGGACGCGTTCTTCGCCGGAGGGCAGGGAAACGGCCGCTACGTGCCCGGCATCGGTTTCCGGCTGGGGCGGCATATCGAACAGCAATTTCCCGCCGACATTCTGGAGCGCGTCCGACAAGACGGCCTCGAACGTCTTGCCTGGCTGGGACTGCAATTGCAAGGCAAGCTCGAATTCGACCGTTTCCATCGACAGGGCGGAAGCGATGCCGTCTGGCGTGTGGGGAGCTGCCGGATGGGAATCGACAAGGATGGGCTCGTCCATGAGAACCTCTGTTTCGGCCCGCCCACCGCTACGATTGAAGTGCACAATGGCCGGATTGTGGCGGAAAAACAGGAACCTGCATAAATATAGGCGCGCCTTGAGCCGCGAAAAGGTGCGCTGGACAAACGCGGGGCAAACGAGACAATAGTCATCAGGGCAATAGCCCTACGCAGATGGGAGGAACATATGCTCGGATTGATGCAGCCATGGCCGCTGCTTTGCAGCAAGATCATCGATCATGCCGCGCGCCAGCATGGCAGGCGCGAGATCGTCACCCGCACGATCGAGGGGCCGATCGTCCGCACCAATTATGCCGAGATCCGGACACGGGCGCTCAAGGCCGCGCAGATGCTGGAGCGCGACGGCTACCGGCCGGGCGACCGCATCGCCACGCTCGCCTGGAATACGGCCCGCCACCTCGAGGCCTGGTACGGCATCATGGGCATGGGCGGCGTCTATCACACGCTCAATCCGAGGCTATTTCCCGACCAGATCGCCTGGATCATGAACGACGCCGAGGGCAAATGCCTCTTCGTCGATGTCACCTTCCTGCCGATCGTGGAGAAGATCGCGGCTTCAGTCCCTTCCCTGAAAAAGCTGATCGTCCTGACTGACGCGACGCATATGCCGGAAACGTCCCTGCCGGCGGTGCCCTACGAGGAATGGCTCGCGGGTGCCGATGGCGATTATCAGTGGAAGGAGCTGGACGAAAACGACGCCGCCGGCATGTGCTACACCTCCGGCACGACCGGCAACCCCAAGGGCGTCGTCTATAGCCACCGGTCGAACGTTCTTCACGCCATGATGGCGATCCAGCCCGACGCGATGGGCCTCTCGTCCCGCGATACGATCCTGCCCGTCGTGCCGATGTTCCATGCCAATGCCTGGGGATTGGCGCAGAGCGCGCCGATGGTCGGGGCGAAGATGGTCATGCCGGGCGCTAAGATGGATGGCGCATCCATTTACGAATTGCTCGATACCGAAAAGGTGACGTGCTCGGGAGCGGTGCCGACGGTCTGGCTCATGCTGCTTCAATATCTGGAGGAGACTGGCAAGAAGCTTCCCGCTCTCAATCGCGTTGTCATCGGCGGCTCCGCCTGTCCGCGCGCCATGACCGAGAAATTCGAGAAGAATTACGGCGTCGAGGTGATCCACGCCTGGGGAATGACGGAAATGTCGCCGCTGGGGTCGCTTTGTCGGATGAAGCCGGAATATGCGGCGCTCGAAGGCAAGGCGCTGCTCGACGTCAAGGCCAAACAGGGATTCCCGCCTTTCGGCGTCGAAATGAAGGTGACGGACGACGACAACCGCGAGCTTCCCTGGGACGGCAAGACTTTCGGCCGCCTCAAGGTGCGCGGGCCGGCGGTGGCGGGTGCGTATTATGGCGGCGCCGGACAGGAACTGTTCGACGAGGAAGGCTGGTTCGATACCGGCGATGTGGCCCATATGGACGCGAGCGGCTACATGCAGATCACTGATCGCGCCAAGGATGTGATCAAATCGGGCGGCGAGTGGATATCCACCATCGACCTCGAAAATCTGGCCGTCGGCCACCCTGACATCGCCGAGGCCGCCGTCATCGGCATAAAGCATCCGAAATGGGACGAACGGCCCCTGCTCGTCGTCGTGCCGAAGGAGGGCCATCAGCCCACCAAGGACGACATATTGGGCTTCATGCGCGGCAAGGTGGCCAAATGGTGGATGCCGGACGATGTGGCCTTCGTCACGGAGATCCCTCACACCGCGACGGGGAAGATCCAGAAGACGACGCTTCGCGACCAGTTCCGCGATTACCGCTTTCAGACGGGAGAGGGAACCTCGTGAGGCAATGCACGAAAATCGCCTCGCGAGGCAGCGGCGCGTGAAAGGCGATTTCTGATCGGACTCGGCTGATGACCGTCATTCTCGAAGACCGTCTCTCCCGCGCGGCGGTGCTGGCGCGCCGGCTTTCGGTGTTTTCCTTCGTGCTTTTCGTCCTCTCCGCCTTCGGCATGCATCGCCGGGTGATGGACACTCCGGAATTCGTCGTCCTGCTCGGCCTTGTGCTCGTCCTGGCGCTGTTCGCTCTCTTTGCGGCAGGGTTGGGATGGCGGCGCGTCTGGAGTTTCGGCGACAGAGGCGGGGGCAATCTCGCCATTGCCATCCTTTTTTCCGTGATCGTTCTTGCGCCCTTCGTCGTTGGCGGCGTCTTTTTCCTGATCGAGCCGCGCGTCAGCGACGTTTCGACCGACCTCGACGATCCGCCTGCATTCGTGGCGGCGGAAAAGGCGCGGACGCCGGACATGAACCCGATCCGCCCGATAAGTGCTGAAGAAGCAAAGTTGGAGCGTGTGGCTTTTCCGGCCGTCAGCGGCCGCCGTTATGGCGCCTCGATCGATGACGTGCTCGACATGGTCCGCCAGACGATTGAGGCCGAGGGCTGGCGGATAAGCTCCGATCCGCCTCTCGGCGAAGAACAGGTCGAATATGAGATCGAGGCCGTCGCCCGCACGGCTTTGTTGCCCTTTCCCTCCGACATCGTCGTCAGGCTGCGCGACGAGGGCGATTCGACCTATGTCGATATGCGCTCCGCCTCACGTTATGGCCGCTTCGATCTCGGCTCCAACGCCGCCAGAATACGCGCCTTCCTGGCCCGCCTGGATGTCGCGATGGCGTCCCAGGCGAGGTAAGCGCCAGCGCTGGCCGTTCTCTGGCGCCGCGCAATTTCCATTGACGGACAGGTCCCGATCCGCGATGTCCCGCACATCGCAAAGGGTATGATTTGTCTCTTGTCTCCGGAACCTCCACACGCCTCCGCTGAAGCTAAGGTTGCCGTCCTGCTCTGCGTCTATAATGGCGGGCGCTTTCTCCTGCCGCAGCTGGATTCCCTGCGCGCGCAGACGGTCGGGCGCATCGACGTCTGGGCCTCCGACGACGGTTCCTCGGATGGCTCGGCATCCATACTGCTCTCCGCACGCGAACATTGGCAAAAGGGCGATTTCCATATTCTGGAAGGGCCGCATAACGGCTTTTCCGAGAATTTCAGGAGCCTGATCGTCAATGACGACATCGATGCCGATTACGTCGCCTTTTGCGATCAGGACGATCTGTGGGATGAGGACAAGCTCGAGGCCGCGGTACACTGGCTGGAGACCCAGCCCGACGATCGCCCCGCTCTTTACTGTTCCCGAACGCGCCTGATCGACGAGGATGACCGGCCGATCGGCTATTCGCCTTTTTTCCCCCGCCCTCCGAGCTTTCGGAACGCGCTCGTCCAGAGCATTGCCGGCGCCAACACGATGGTGCTGAACCGCGCCGCGCACCGGCTGGTCCGGGAAGCGTCGCGCCGGACCGGTTTCGTCAGCCATGATTGGTGGTGCTATCTGCTGGTCACAGGCGCCGGCGGAACCGTGCATTATTCCGCCGAACCCGGAATCGGCTACCGCCAGCACGGAACCAATCTTGTCGGGTCGAACGACAGTTCTCTGGCGCGCCTCAAGCGCTATGCCTTTCTCTGGCAGGGCGGTTTCGCGGGCTGGATGGAGAGAAACCTTGCCGGCCTGGAGGCCTGCCGCGACCTCCTCGACGATAACGGCCGCGATCTCCTCGACAGCTTCGCCCGCGTGAGGCGGGCGGGTCTGCTGCGGCGTCTCGCGGGTTTGAGAAAACTCGGCCTCTACCGGCAGACGCCGGGCGGCCATATCGGGATTTTCATCGCTTCTGCGCTCGGCAGACTGTAACGCGCGCTTGCAGACCGGCGGAAGGCGGCGGGTTGCGCGGTCCGGCATTTCCTCCTATGACCGCCCGTCCGGACGGATACGGGATTTTTCCGCAGGCGGCCGGCAAGCAACGAAGCGGCCGCCCTGGCTACCGATCGGTTTGATCCGCAGCGAGTTCACGATGTTCAGACGCTATGGCCTTCTCCTGTTCGTGCTGATTGTATGCCTTCTGCTCTTGCGCTCCGTGCTGCAATCGAACGGCATATGGATGGCGATCAAGCCGGCGCTCATCCCGATCGTTTCGCTTTATCTCAGCATCTTCAACTCACCTGCGGCGGCGCTGGTTCTTTGTCTTTTGATGGTCGTCCTGGCGGCCCTTCTGTTCACTTTTTATTTTGTTCGGAGAATTTCGCCGACCCTGCGCGACCTGAATGTGGTCTGCTCGCAGCTGCGCACCATCGATCCGCGCCTCGGCAATCCGGCCGCCGCGTCCCAGCTGAACGAGGCGATGGAGCGCTACGATCGTTTCCGCGACGCCTGGCGCCTCTACCGCGCCACCTTTGCCGAGGATGCGAAGGGCAGGCTGGAGAGCCCCTATCGGCCGGCGCAATATTTCAATCTGCAGATGCTCGAGCGCCAGGGCATGCGCCTCCGCTTCTTTCTCGGCCTGCCGAACGATTTCGTCGGGCTTGGACTGGTCTTCACATTTCTCGGGCTCGTCGCCGGCCTCTATTTCGCCAGCCGTTCGATGATGTCGGCCGATATCAGCGAGGCGCGCACGGCGCTGACGGAGCTTCTGCACGCGGCGACATTCAAATTCCTCACCTCCATCGTCGGCATAGCAATCTCGCTGGTCATGTCCGCGGCCCAGCGGATCTTGCTGGAGAAAATCCTGGGGCGGTTGAACGAGTTGCAGTTCCTGATCGAGGAACGGCTGTCCGCGCCCTCGGTGCAGGCGCGCGCGACGTCGCATGCTGCGCTGGAAGCAGTTCCCGCGCCCGCCGGGGAACCCGAGCCATTGACCAGGCAGGTCGGCCATGGATGACCTCCAGGGCCTCCTCGCGGAGGAATCCTCCGCCCACAGCTACTTCGTGCCGATCGTCGATATGCTGGCGGGCGTCGTCTTTCTGCTGGTCATCATGCTCGCTGCGTCGGTGCTGGTGTCGCGCCCTGAATTCGGCCAGACGGAACAGATGCAGGCCGAAATTGCAAAGATCTCTAAGGAATTGCATGACGCCAAGGCGAAGGAGACGCGCTATATCGAGCCGCGCCGCCAGGCGCGCATGGCGATGGGAGTTCTGCTCGACCGGCTTTCCTCGGCTTTGGACAAGGCCGGCTTTTCGGCTGCTGCCAATCCCGACGAAGGCACGCTTTCGATCGGCGGCGGAGACATCTTCGACCCGTCCGGAAAGGCGTTGGGGGACAAGGGCACGGCGCTTGCCCGGACATTGGCGGGCGTGCTTTCGGGCGAGCTTCCCTGCCTCGCCCGCGCCCCGGCCGGCAGCCCGGCGGCATGCGGCGCCTATGGCGGCGCGCATCTCGACAGCGCCAGGATCACCGTGCCGGCAAACGGCGCGAATTCCGCCCGCGCGCAGGCTTTGCAACTGCTTTCCGCCGTTGCGTCCGCCGCGCCCGGCCTTCTGACGCTCGAAGCGCCCGACGGGGCGACCCTGATGGGCTATGGAAAAAGCGGCGCGACGCCGCCGGCATCGTCTGGGGGCGCCAGCCAGCCCGCCGCTCCGGTTACGTTGCGTTTCCAGATGGACGTGCCGGCTATCCCGTAGCGGCGGCAGGACAGGCGCGAGATTTCCGCTCGTTCCCGGCGCATAATCGCTTCAGGAGCGATTGTGCTTTGCGCGTCGCGTCTCTATAAGGCAGCCGCTCGGCTTCGATTTGGCCATTGGGGCGTCGCCAAGCGGTAAGGCAACGGTTTTTGGTACCGTCATTCGCAGGTTCGAATCCTGCCGCCCCAGCCATTTTTCCTCCTCACCTCCTGATCCTATCGCCGCTTCCGCTGCCTAGGAAAGTTCGGAAAAGCACGCGAAGATCAAAGGCAAGCGACTGCTTTTCGAGATAATCGGCGTCGCTTTCGGCCAGAAGCGCAGGCGTGGACATGTCTATCCCGCGAATCTGCGAAATCCCGGTGATGCCGGGCCGCAGGGCCAGAACGTCCCGCTTCAGGCGCTCTTCGATCAGTTCCGTCTGCGACGGCAGGCAGGGGCGCGGTCCGACGAAGCTCATTTCGCCCTTCAGGACATTCCAGAGCTGCGGCAATTCGTCGAATTTCGTGCGACGCAGGAAACGTCCGGCCTTCGTCACCTGCGATGCCTTCACGTCATGGGTCGGGACGGAGGGGGTATCGACGTACATGGTCCGGAGCTTATGGCAGCGGAAGGGCTTGCCGTCTCGTCCGACGCGGATTTGCGAAAATATCCCGGGGCCTTGCGAGGTGAGGCGCACCACGAGAACGGCGGCCAGGAGGAGCGGAGAAAGCACGACGAGCCCGATCGCAGCGACCACGAGATCGAACACGCGTTTCAAGAAATTCCCCTCATTCCGGATCATGCCCCCGAAAACCGTAAGAATGCGGGCAGTCGCCTGCGCGAAAGATAGCATCGCATCCTGCGGGAGAACTTCGCATACCGGCTTCGGCCATCCGCTTGAAGGCTTTAATCCTCATTATACCCGTTTCGATCCCTGTCTTGTCGCATAGCGTACTTGAAGGGACGGCTTATAGCGGGTTATTTGACGAAGCAACGCAGGCGAACAGGAGAGCAGCCATGCTCTTGCCAATCATCATGGCCGGGGGTTCGGGGACGAGGCTCTGGCCATTGTCGCGGCATCTCTATCCGAAGCAATTCCATGCCCTGACCGGCGATCGGACCATGCTCCAGGAAACCGTCCTGCGACTCAAGGGTCTCGGCAGCCTTGCGCCGCTCGTGATCTGCAATGAGGAGCATCGCTTCCTGGCTGCCGAGCAGATGCGCGAGATCGGTCTCGACCATGCGCGCGTCCTGCTCGAACCAGTCAGCCGTAACACGGCTCCCGCGATAGCGCTCGCGGCCTTGTTCGCCACGAGAGATCATGACGATCCACTTCTTCTCGTCCTCGCCGCGGATCATCTGATCCGCGATGTCGGCGCCTTCCAGGCAGCGGTCAAGAAGGCGGAAATCCTCGCCGAGGCCGGCAAACTGGTCACTTTCGGGATCGTCCCCGACCGACCGGAAACCGGCTACGGCTATATCAAGCGCGGCGCCGCGGTCGGAGCGGAAGGCTTTGCCGTCGACCGGTTCGAGGAAAAGCCGGATCGTGGAAAGGCGCAGTCCTTCCTGAAGGATGGCGGTTATTACTGGAACGGCGGCATTTTCCTGTTCCGCGCCTCGCGCTATCTCGAGGAACTCGAACGTCACGCGCCGGAAATTTTCGCCTCCTGCCGGACGGCGATGGCCGATGCCCGCTTCGACCAGGATTTTGTGCGGGTGGACGCCGAGGCGTTCGGCGCTTGTCCGTCGAATTCGATCGACTATGCGATCATGGAAAAGACGGACGGGGCGGCGGTTGTGCCGCTCGACGCCTCGTGGAACGATATCGGCTCCTGGTCGGCTCTCTGGGATGTGGCCGAGCGGGACGTGGACGGCAACGCCTTCAAGGGCGATGTCATCCAGACGGGATCGAGGAACAATCTCGCCCGCGCCGACAGCCGCTTGATCGCCCTTGTCGGCGTCACCGATCTGGTCGTTATCGAGACCAAGGACGCGGTGCTTGTCGGCCACAAGGACCACATCCAGGATGTGAAGGAGGTTGTCGAGGCGATCCGCCGAAGTAACCGCTACGAACACCTGAACCATCGCCAGGTCTATCGGCCATGGGGCCATTATGATTCGATTGATTTCGGCAAAAGGGACCAGGTGAAGCGGATCACCGTCAAGCCTGGCGCTAAATTGTCGGTGCAGATGCACCATCACAGGGCGGAGCACTGGGTCGTGGTCCGCGGGACGGCCAAGGTCTACAAGGGCGATCAGACCCTCATGCTGAGCGAGGACCAGTCCACCTATATCCCGCTCGGCGAAATCCATGCGCTTGAAAATCCGGGCAAGATTCCGCTCGAATTGATTGAGGTGCAATCCGGTTCCTATCTGGGCGAGGACGACATCGTCCGCTTCGAGGACCGTTACGGCAGATCGTAGCCTCTGGCTTCCATCTCCCAGGAAGGACCCGTTCGTTGCAATTCGACAGGACGTTCGAGCCCCGTTATGAGGAGGCGGTCGAGATTGCGCCCGACCTGTATCGCATAACCGTCAACAATCCAGGCCCGTTCACATTCCTGGGCACGAACAGCTATATTGTCGGCAAAGATACGCTGGCCGTCATCGATCCCGGTCCGGATGACGATGCCCATCTCGATATGTTGAAAAAGGCGATTGCCGGGCGGCCGGTGAGCCACATCTTCGTCAGCCACACGCACCGAGATCATTCGCCGCTTTCCTCAAGGCTGAAGGAATTCACCGGCGCCCCTTTGGTGGCGGAGGGGCCGCATCGGCCGGCGCGCCTGCGCCTCGAAGGCGAGACGACTCCGCTCGACACCAGCGGGGACACCGATTTCCGCCCTGACATTATGCTGGCGGATGGCGAGATCGTGGAAGGCGACCGCTGGTCGCTGCGCGCGATCCATACGCCTGGACACACGGCAAATCATCTCGCATTCGCCCTCGAAGGGACGGGCATCCTTTTCTCGGCCGATCACGTCATGGCCTGGTCGACCACGGTCGTCGCGCTGCCAGACGGGTCGATGAGGGACTATATGGCGTCGCTGGACAAGCTGCTGGAGCGCGACGATCGCATCTTCTTTCCCGGCCATGGCGGTCCCGTCACGGCTCCCAAGCCCTTCCTGCGCGGCCTGAAAGCACATCGCAAGATGCGCGAGCGCGCGATCCTGGAACGCCTCGCAGCGGGCGACCGGTCCATTCCCGCCATCGTTCGCGCTATCTACCGCGACACCGATCCGCGACTTTACGGCGCGGCGGGACACTCCGTCCTGGCTCATATGGAAGATCTCGTGTCCCGCGGCGTTGTCGAGGCCGAAAGCTCCGTTACGCTGGAAGGATTTTACCGTCCGGCCTGATGGCGCCGGGAGCCATGCAGAAGCCATTCCGGGGCTGTCACGCGGCGGCCAAACGAAGGCTGCAATTTCGCCAAAAAGTGCGATCAAGGCCACAGCGGATGGCGTTGTCGGGCGGGCAAGGCGCACGGTAAAAAGCGAGCTTCGTGGACAGGTCTTCTATGGACTACGAGGGAAGAACGGCGTACCAAAAAAAGCAATCCGCTTCCAAGGGTTCGATAACGTCAATGCACGCGATCATTGAGGCAGTCTCCGGCCTCCGCCCGCATTTGCGGCGGGTGGTCATCATGCTGATGGACGTGCTGATGGTCATGCTGTCGATCCCCCTCAGCCTGCTCCTCTCCAATTCGGCGCTGTCGTTCGACCCCTTGAGCCTGTTCGGCATCGCCGGCTGGATCCTGATCGGGCTGCTGAGCCATGTGCTTTTCCGCTATAGCGGCCTCTACAACATGATGTGGCGTTTCGCCTCGACGCCTGATTTCTACAACATCTTCAGGAATTGCGTCGCGCTGTCCCTTTCGCTTTACGGCGTCACACTGCTCGTCCGTTCGTTCACTCCGGTGACAGGACTGAACGAACGCCAGTTCATCATTTTCTTCTTCCTGACATTCACCTTCATTTCCGTACCGCGGCTGGTCTATCGCTATCTCCGGGATGGTTCCGCCTGGACCAACCGGGATGGAAATTTCTCCGCGGCGGGAAAACGCACCCTTTTCCTTGGCACGCTCGACGAGGCGGACGTCATCATCAGCTACGCCAGGGCGTCCGTGACCGCCGGAATGCGAATTCTCGGCATCATCACCAATGACAAGTCCGCCAGCCTCGGCGCCCACATACAGGGCATTCCCATCGTCAGCGACCAGATGAACGCGCTCCTGACGCTGGAGGAATATGTGAAGGACATCGAAAGCCTCGACCTCGTGGTGTTCGGGCAGGGCGCGGAGAAGGCCTTTCCGAATTTTCCGGAACTCGTTCGCGTTGCGCGCCAGGGCGGCCTTGCCGTCGAGCAGTTTTCCGGCCTTTCCGAGTTGCGCCAGGGCGGCAAGCTCGTGCTCGAAAAGGTCGAGATGGAAACGATCCTCCGGCGCTCGACCGTATCCGCGGACCGGAATCGCCTTGCGTCGCATATGGCGGGCAAGAAGGTGCTCGTGACGGGCGGCGCTGGTTCGATCGGCAGGGTGCTGGTCCGCCGCGCGCTCGATCTCGGGGCCAAGGAGGTGCTGGTCGCCGACACATCGGAGTTCAACATATTCCGCCTGCAGTCGAGCTTCGCCGGCCAGGACGCCTCGAAGCGTCTTTCGCTGCGCATCATCGACATTTGCGACAAGCGGCAATTCACGAGCGCCGTGCGCCATTTCCAGCCCGACATCATTTTCCACGCCGCGGCCTTGAAACACGTTCCGCTGCTCGAGGAAAACTGGGTGTCGGCGGTAAAGACGAATGTCTTTGGAACGCTGAACTGCGTCGATGTGGCCGTCGAATGCGAAGTCCCGCAATTCGTGCTCATCTCGAGCGACAAGGCGGCCGACCCGACTTCCGTCCTGGGCCTGACCAAGAGAACGGCGGAGCAGATCGCCAACGCCATGCATTTTTCGCCCGGTAATTCCGCCACGGGCGACAGGGGCAAGACTAATTTCATTGGCGTGCGCTTCGGCAATGTCTTCGGCAGCGACGGCTCGGTGGCGACGGTGTTCCGAAGCCAGATCGATGCGGGCGGTCCCGTCACCATCACCGATCCGACGATGACGCGTTACCTGATGACCATCAGCGAGGCGGTGGATCTCGTCATCATGGCGGCGGTCGTGTCGGAATCTCAGCCGAAAGGCGGCGGCCACGGCATCTTCATGCTGGAAATGGGCGATCCCGTCTCCATCATGACCGTCGCGGAGACGATGATCCGGCTTGCGGGCAAGAAGCCGCATCTCGACATTCCCATTGTCACCATCGGCGCTCGCCCCGGAGAAAAGTTGCATGAGGCGCTGAGTGCGCCAGGCGAGGAAATTCGCGAGATCGGCGTTCCGAGTATCTTCGGCCTGAAAACGGGTGCGTTCAGCTGGCAGGAAGTCCAAAAGGCCTTGGCGGCGCTCGACCGTGCGGCGAAAAGCGAGGATCGCGCCGCCGCGCTCGACCTCATGCGGAAACTCTTCCGTCCGGTGGACCAGGATGTCGTGGAGGCGCCGCATTTGCCGCGCGGCGCCGTCGTCGCCCATGATCCATTAGAAAGCCAGGATCCGCGGGCGAACGCCGGCGGGAATGGCGCTGTGAAGGCCGGCGCATCCGAAAGAGCGGCTTCCGAGGTTGTTCGCTTCCACAGCCCGAAATCCGCTGGCAGATCGCATCCGCGCGCCGAGCGCGCCGATGCTGCCCAGGATGCCGGAACGCCCCAAGCGGAGCATGAAGAGGGCGGTAACGAAAGCGCGTTCCGCCTGCGGGCGCGATAGGGGCCAAGGGCCTGGTCGGCCTATAAGAATTTTGCGGGGCGCTCGGGCGGCTTGCTTTCAAAGACCAGGAAGGCGGCAACCACGGTCGAGATGATGAAGACCGCGTCGAATATGTCGTGGCCGAACATGATGCCGAAGAGGCCGCTCAAGAGATAGCAGGCCTCGATCGAGAGCACGAAAGCGAGGCCATAGGCGCCGATTTCGGTCCCGGCGTGACGCATGCAGACGAGCGGCGGAACAAAAATCAGCCCGAGGATCGCCAGCACCCCCAATATGCCGTCCCGCACCGCAAAGTTCAGGAAGACATTATGATAATGGGAAAAGTGGAAGTCCCGACCGGTGATCGCCTTGGTGCCTTGGCCCAAAAGCTCAGCGGCATGGCCGGGACCCTGCCCGAACAGCGGCGCCTTCTCGAACAGTTCCGCCCCAAGCTTCCAGACGATCAGCCGTTCGCCGAGCGAGCCGGAATAATTGTCGGATTCGATCGCGGCGATGTCCTTCACGCCGCTTGATATCCTGTCCCCGATGAATCCGGAGACGGCAAAGCCGAACACGGCGACAGCCACCGTCGCGACAGCAAGGGCCCAGAGGATGCTTCTTGTGCCGGCATGCTTCTTATAAACGAATGCCGCGATGATCGGCACCAGGATGAGCGCCGGCCACACGCTGCGCATGCCGGAAAGTAGCACGGCAGCCGCAGCGGCTGCTGCGGCAAGACCGAAAAGCAGTTTTTTCCACCGCTCCATCCGCATGGCGGCAAGAAGATTGACGGTGTAGGCGATCAGGGCGCCGATTGCGAACGGCCCCGCATTGCCGGCCGACCCTTCCGCTCTGATGCCGAGATCGCCGACCTGGCAGATCGCGATCGCCAGCGTCGCGAAGGCCGAGGCAAGAGCCGCGATTTCGACGGCGTAGCGAATGTCCTCCGGTTTCGACAGGCGTAGACGGGAATAGATTGGCAGGAAAAGCAGAAAGGGCAATCTGTCGACGATTTCGCCGATGGTGGGCATGCCGTTATAGGTGAGAAGGCCGCAAAGCGCCTCGACCAGAAAAAGCGCTGCGAAGGCGGAGGCAATCCAGACGATTTCCTTCCGCCGCACCAGCGGAAAATCGCCATGCGCTATCCTTATGATGGCCCAAAGCCCTGAAATCGCGACCAGGAAGCTCACGCCGCTGCCGATGATCGGCGCCCAACTGACCGCCGGCGCAACGAAAGTCCGGTTCATGCGATCCATGGAAGGGCGGGGGAAAGGAAGCCGCATTCAATGTCCGTTCTTCAGCGCTTGCGCCAGCCTTTGCAGCTGTTCCGTACTATCGGCCGGCTGCCACCCTGTGCCGGCAAGGCCTGAGGGGTCGCAAATTTCGTCGGCAAGAAGCCTTTTCCATGCTTGCTCCTTTCCCGCAAGCCGGGCGGCGATCTTTATCAGCGCGGGAGACACGCCGACCAGACGTTCCGGCCGGCCCAAGCCCCGGCGGAATGAGCGGAAGATGTCCGCGATCGTGATCGGCGAGCGGTCGCTTACGACAAAATGCGGACCGACAGCCTGCTCGATCCGCAGGAGGTGGAGAATCGCTTCCGCGAGAGCATCGACCGAGAGCAGCGAACGGCGGTTGCGGAAAGTGTCGAAGGGCAGGGGTAGAGCGCTGTCGGCAAGCTTCAGCATGCCGACGAGCCCGCCCTTCATGCCCTTGCCATAGACGGGCGCTGGCCGGAGCATAATGAGACGTTCGGAGCCGTCCCGCTTTTCAAATTCTTCGCCGAGCGCGATTTCCGCCGCTCTTTTCGAGCGTCCGTAAGCGTCCGCCGGCGCGGGCGCGATATTATCGTCGATCCGTCTACCGTCTCCCGCCCCTGCTACGGCCCTGATCGAGGAAAGAAAGACGAAACGACCGGCCGACGCTCGGGCCCATGCCGCGGCCAGCGCGGCGCTCAGCCGGACATTGGCGTTCATGAATTCGTCTTCGCTCGCCATCCTGTCGGCATTTGTGAGCGCCGCCGCATGGACGATATGATCGACCCCCTCGACCAGCGCGTGAAAGGCATCCGGTAGAGCATTATAAGGCGGCAGGATCGCGGTCTCGGCATATAATCCGGAGGGAAGAGCTCGCCTCGACGCGCCTCTGACCGCGAAGCCCGCCCCGACGAGCTGGCGGGCGATAACCTGGCCGACGCTGCCGGTGACGCCGGTGACGAGGACCCTCTTCATCCAAACTCGGGCAGGCTAGACATTGTAATAGTCCCGATACCAAGAGACGAAGGCCTCGATGCCCTTTTCGATCGGCGTGTCGGGACGAAAGCCAATGGCGGCGGAAAGCGCGTCGATATCGGCATAGGTCGCTTCGACGTCGCCCTTTTGCATCGGCAGCATGTTCATCACCGCCTTCTTGCCGACGGCTTTTTCTACCGCCACGATGAAGTCGAGAAGCCGCACCGGCTTGTTGTTGCCGATATTGTAGAGCCGGTAGGGCGCAGAGGAAATGGCTGGGTCGGGAGCGCGCGCGTTCCATTCGCCCGAAGGCGTGGCTGGATGATCGAGCGTCCGCACCACCCCCTCCGCGATATCGTCGATATAGGTGAAGTCGCGCAAATGGCCGCCATTGTTGAAGACATCGATCGGCTCGCCCGCGAGGATTTTGCGCGTGAAGAGAAAGAGCGCCATGTCCGGCCGGCCCCAGGGCCCATAGACCGTGAAGAAGCGCAGGCCCGTCACCGGCAGGCGATAGAGATGCGCATAGGCATGCGCCATCAGCTCATTCGCCTTCTTGGTCGCGGCATAGAGGCTGACCGGATGATCAACCGGGTCGGATTCCGAGAAAGGCAGTTTCTCGTTCGCGCCATAGACGGAACTCGACGAGGCATAGACGAGATGTTCGATCCCGTTATGGCGGCAGCCTTCGAGGATGTTGAGAAAGCCCGTGAGATTGCTGTCGGCATAGGCGTGAGGGTTCACGATCGAATAGCGCACGCCAGCCTGCGCTGCGAGGTGAACGACGCGCTCAATCCGCTGCTGGGAGAAAAGCGTCGCGATCCCCTCGCGGTCGGCGACGTCGAGATTCACGAAGGTGAACTGGTCATCGCCTTCCAACTGCGACAGTCGCGCC
>Ga0187809_10000148_pt1 | contig 46880 bp, 45 predicted proteins | sample NC_wetland_sal_i_8_FD_132415 | JGI IMG/M metagenome (GOLD analysis project Ga0187809, IMG submission 132415) | Wetland sediment microbial communities from Neuse River Estuary, North Carolina, USA - ASW_4 | ecosystem: Environmental > Aquatic > Freshwater > Wetlands > Sediment | place: USA: North... | reverse complement strand
TCGCGCGGCAACGCCTGCACGGTGAAGATCTCCACCACCAGCTCGAACGCCTGGTGCCAGCCGGCCGGGAGCTCGAACAGACTGGCGGCGCGGTACTTCACCCGCGTCCCCGGGTGCCGCAGCTCGGCCAGCCGGATCGCGTGAGCCGAGACGTCGAAGGCCAGGGTGTCCCAGCCCAGCCCGGCCAGGAACTCAGCGTCGGCGCCCAGCCCGGCGCCAACCACGGCCGCGGTCCGGCCGCGCCCCTGTTCACCGGCCAGCCACTCGGCCAACACCGGGTTCGGTGCATCGCGATCCCAGGGCATGTCGATCCGACCCTCGTCGCCGGCCCGATAGAGCTCGTCGAACCAGGCCGTGGGCGGGTGACCGGCCTCGGCGCCGCGCCGGGCCAGCCGGCCCGCCTCGGCATCCCAGCCGCCGGAGGTCCGTCGCAGGATGGCCCGCACCACTTCCCGCTCCGCAGATTCGGGGCCGGCCGGGCTCGGCTGGTTCGAGCGGGCGAAGGCGCTCGGTTCGGCCAGCTCGGTCAGGCTTCGCACCCGCTCGGGGTGCCTGGATGCCAGCTGCCGGGCGAGCTCGATGCCGTCAGTCCCGATCCCCACGAGGTGGGCGAAGCTGTGGTCGAGTTCGGCGAGCAGGGCGACGGCATCCTCGACCTGTGCTGCTCCCGAGCGCGGCGGGTCGCCGGCGGCCATCCGCTCGGCGTAGCGGATGACGAACCGGCCGCCCTCGGCCACGGCCCGGCAGAAGGCGGCGTCGGGAAGCCGGCTCGGCCCGATCAGCAGGATCGGGGGGTCGGTCGGGTGCCCGAACGATTCGTAGCTGAGCTCGACGCCGTTGACCTTGGCTTTCTGCATGGCTTCATTGTCGACCCGCCCGGCCCGGCGGCCACAGACTAGGGTGCAGGCATGCGAATCGGCTTGGTCGGCAACGGATACTGGGCCCGCACCACGCATGCTGCCGGCCTGCGTCGGCAGCCGGCGGTGACCCTGGCCGGATTGTGGGGCCGCGACCCCGCCAAATCGCAGCCATATGCGTCCGAGGCCGGGATCTGCGCCTACTCCAGCTATGCCGACCTGCTGGCCGACGTCGACGCCGTCGCGTTCTCGGTTCCGCCTCGGGTGCAAGCCGAACTCGCACTGGTGGCCGCCGCTGCCGGCAAGCACCTGTTGCTGGAGAAGCCGATCGCGACCACGGTCGAGGCCTCGGCCCGATTGCTGGCGGCGGTGGCCGAACACGATGTCGCCAGCCTCGTCTTCTTCACCAGCCGCTTCGACGCGATGCGCCGGCGCTGGTTGGCCGCGGTGACCGCCGGTACCGGCTGGGACGGGGCCAGCGGGCTCTGGCTCGGCTCGGCGTTCTCCCCCGGCAGCCCGTTCAACACGCCTTGGCGCCACGACAAGGGTGGTCTGTGGGACGTGGGCCCGCATGCGCTTTCCTTGCTGGCCGGGGCGCTGGGCGACATCACCGAGATCGTGGCCCGGCCCGGTCCGCGCGATCTGGTCCAGCTGCTGACGGGTCACGCCAGCGGGGCCCGGAGCAGCTACGCGGTCAGCATCGACACCGCGGCGGTGAACCGGAACAGCCTGCTGGTATGGGGGGAGTGCGGCGTGTTGGCCGCGCCCGAAGGCGGTCTGGACCCGGTCGCGGCGCTGGCCACGGCCGCCGGTGAACTGGCCGAGCTGGCCGGTCGGGACGACAAGTCCCATCCGTGCGACATCCGGTTCGGCCACCGCGTCGTGGAGTTGCTGGCCCAGGCCGAAGGGCAACTGGCGGGCTGAGTCAGCGGATGGCCCGGATCCGGTAGACCATCCAGGCACCGGCCAGGCTGGTCAGCCCGGCCAGCCCGAACAGCACCCGGTAGCCGCCGAGTTCGGCGATGACCAGGCTGGCCGCAAGCGGGCCGAAGGCCTGTGGCCCGACCGAGCCGACGTTCATGATGCCCAGGTCCTTGGCCCGATCCCGAGCATCGGGCAGCACCTCGGTCACTACCGCCTGATCGACCGACATGTAGGCCCCGTAGCCGGCACCGAGGAAGCCGGCCGCGACCAGGGCGACGCCGTAACTGGGCACTGCGGTCAGCAGCAGGGCGGCCACCGCTTGGGCGAAGGCGGCAACGCCGACGAAGACGCGGCGCCGATCGAGCCGGTCCGACAGCAGGCCGCCGCCATAGGTCGCGGCCAGCGTGAACACCAGATAGATCAGCGTCAAGACGATCAGGCTGCCGTCCGGATTGGCGACCCTGAGATAGTCGCGCAGGAAGAACAGCAGGTATGTCGTGCCGAAGGCGTTGCCCAGGTTGACCAGCAGCCGCCCACCGAAGGCCCAGCCGAAGTCAGTGCTGTTGATCCACAAACCGGCGACGATCGCCCGAACGGTGAGCTGATCGCTGCGCTGTGCCGCCGCGATGTCTCGATAGCGCAAGCAGAACGGCGCGCTGAAGAGCAGCACGGCGGCGGCCAGGACGGCGTACCGCCCCGCCGCGCCCGTGATCGGGCTGAGCGCGAGCAGACCGATCACCACGCCGATCGCCTGCGGACCGTAGATTGCTGCCGAGACCATCCCGCGCTGGTGGTCGGGTACCTCGTCGGCGATGGTCGCGGTGAGCCCGGCGGTGGCCATGTTCAACCCCAGCGAGGCGACCAGCCAGCCGGCCGCCACCGAACCGGCACCGCCGGCCGCGCCGGTCAGCCCGAGGCCGGCCGCGAAAACCAGCACGCCGGCAACCATCCACACCCGGCGGCGGCCGAAGCGGGACCGGGTGCGATCGCACAGGGCGCCGAACAGCGGCAGCGTGATCAGCGCGGCCAGGCCGATCAGGCCGTTGATCAGGCCGAAGTCGCGGACCCGGTGGGCGTGGTCGAGGCGGTCGAGCTGGTCGGGCAGCGCCAGCTGGATCGGCACCAGATAGCCCATCCACAAGCCGAACCACGCCAGCGAGAACCGGATGGTCCAGGACCGTGAGACGGCCAGTTCGGATCCGGGGAGATCGGTCTGCGTGGTGGGCACGGCACCGATGATGCCGTGACAGGGGCTAGCGTCAAGCTGTCGACCGCGCCCAGTGAAGGAGAGCCGATGCCTGCAGCGCCGCCACCGCGTCCTCCAGCGCTGCCGTCGCGCGTTGTTCTGCTCGGGCCACCTGGTTCCGGCAAGGGCACGCAGGCGAGCCGGCTGGCCGATGCCAGCGGCGCCAGCCACATCGCCTCCGGCGATCTGCTGCGGGCCGAGGTCGAGCGGGACACCAAGGTCGGCAAGGAGGTCCGGGGCTACCTCGACCGCGGCGAGCTCGTCCCGGACGAGGTGCTGCTCGAACTCGTGCTGCCTCGGATCTCGGAGGCCGATCGCTACCTGCTCGACGGCTTTCCGCGCTCCCTCGAGCAGGCGCGAGCTCTGGCCGATCGGGTGCCACCAGAGCACCAGCTACAGCGGGTGCTGCTGCTCGAGGTGCCGCGCTCGGAACTGATCCGACGGATGCGCGTGCGGGCGGCCGAGCAGGGCCGCTCCGACGACACCGACGAGGTCTTCGAGCGGCGGCTGCAGGTCTATGACACCGCGACCCGCCCGTTGATCGACTTCTACCGCCACGCCGGACTGCTGGTAGCGGTGGCCGCCGACGCCGACCCGGACGCGGTGTTCGGCCGTTTGCAGGCCGCGCTGTAAGCGCATTCGGGTCGGCCTCGGACCAATCGCCTCACACGGTTCATATTCGTCAGGCGGCGGGTGGCCAGCTACAGTCGCTCTCATGCAGCTATGCAGCAGCTGCCAGTTGTAGCCCGCGACAGATCCACCGAGCGGAGCACGCTGAGCCTGGACCCACAGATCGGTCAACGCAGTAGGCGTTCAACCAGGTTCACGAGCAAGTGCCGCTGTCGAACGATCACAGACGAGGTGCTTGTATGACGCTGCTCGACGATGCCGTCACCGACGACGGCACCAACAATTCCCACGAGTCTTCATTTGCCGACATGGTCGAAAGACTGTTCGCCGAGTTCGAGAACCGCATCGCGCTGAATGAGATCGTCACCGTCGTGCGCGATGCCCGGGAGCAGTTGCGAGGGTCACCGCTGGGGGCCCTGCCCGAGCTGACCGAGCGGCTGGCGGTGCAGCGGCTGACCGCTCTCACTGCGGCGCAGCCGCCCCGGTCCCACTCGGCAACCGCAGCGGTGACGATCCAGCCGAACTGATGTCAGCCTGCCGGCCCCAGCCCGGCGGGTGATTTCCGAGGCGGCCGATCACCGCGATCGGCCCAACTCCAAGGAGGCACGACAAGATGAGCGCATTGGACAAGGCCAAGAACAAGGCCCAGGAGATGACCGGCAAGGGCAAGGAAGCGGCCGGCAAGGCAACTGATGACCAGCAGTTGGAAGCCGAAGGTCACGCCGACCAGGCCAAGGGCAACCTGAAGCAGGCCGGGGAAAACGTCAAGGACGCTTTCAAGAGCTGACCGCTGCACCCCTCCGATGGGGCGTTGCCGCCGATGGGTGGCAACGCCCCATCGGGCCTTTGACGCGGCACCGTCGACGGTGGGAACGCCCCGTGACTCCGCGCCGTTGCAAGGTTGTCGAAGCTAGTTACAGGTTGGAGTTCTCATGCTTGGCTTGCTGATCAGCCTGATCGTGATCGGTCTCCTCGCCGGGGCAATCGCCCGGTTGCTCGTTCCCGGCCGGCAGCATCTGTCGATCGGCGGCACCATTCTGCTCGGAATCGTCGGCTCGTTCATCGGCGGCTTTCTTGGCTACCTGCTCTTCCACCACAATGCTGCCGGCGGCTTCTTCCAGCCGTCCGGCCTGGTCGGCTCGGTGATCGGCTCGATCATCGCGCTGCTTGTCTACGAGCGCACCGGCAGTCGGCGCCGTTCAGCGCTGCGCTGACCCCGCATCCGGCGGCGGCCCTGGCCGGGAGCAACGCCGACACTCCGGCTGTGGTTTGCCGCCCCGGCATCAGGTGAGAGGATCGATAAGGTCTGCTTCACCCGGAGGTGCCGTGCGCGAACCTCGACCAGAGGATGTGCCCAAACCGGGACCGTGGCTGCGCGCGGCCGACGGTGAGGTCTTGCTGCCGAGCCAGGACGGCAAGGAGTCGGCCTCGGCCTTGCTGACGGCCGACGGGCGCGTGCTTCGGGTCGACGCCAATTATGCCGACGTGCTAGGGGTGAACGCGCTTCCAGACCTCGGTACCAGCTGGCCCGACACGCTTCCGGCGATGCTGATCGAGACCGGTCGGCAGATGTTCGACGAACTGACCGGAGCCGAACGGGTCGACCGGATCGTGCCGCTGCTCGCCAGCGATCTGCGCTGGGCACGGTTGCGGTTGCGGCGGGTTCAGGACCTGGAGGGCACGGCGCTGGTCCTGGTCCAGGTCGACGACCTGACCTCGCCCGACCGGGCCTCGCTGGTGGCCCAGGTGATCCGTGACCCGCTGACCGGCGTGTTCAACCGGCGGGCGCTGGAGGAGCTGCTGGCCCTGCCGGGCCGTTGGACCGAGCGCTATACCGGAGTGCTGGCCGTGGACGTCAGGCGATTCCGGCGGGTTAACGATGTCTGGGGCCGGGCGGTCGGGGATGCCTGCCTGGCTGAAGTGGCCCGGTGGCTGGATTCACTGACCGCCGACAACGACGTGCTCATCCGGCTGGCCGATGCCGAATTCCTCGTGCTGCTCAGCCAATCCTCCCCGGTGCCGCAGGCGCTGACCGACCGCCCGAGCCGCACCGTCACGGTCGGCGAACACGCCGTGCAGCTGTCCTTGCAAGCCGGTCTGGCTTCATCCGGGCCGCTGCCCGAGCTGGCCGCCCGGGCGGAGATGGCCCTGTCCGAAGCCAAGCGCTCCGGCTGGCGCACGGTGGTGGCGTGGAGTGGATCCCTGGCCGAAGCGGCCGACCGAGCCGCCCGGACCGAGGAGGCGGTGCAGCAGGCCGTGGCGTCCCGGGCGGAGACGGTGCACTTCCAGCCGCTACTGGATGTCGTCGCCGGCCGGGTGATAGGGGTGGAAGCGCTGGTTCGGCTGGGCGGAGCGGCCGCCGGGGTGCCGGCCAGCCAGATCTTGCAGGCCAGCCACCGGCTCGGCCTGACGCCTGCCCTGGCCCGGCGGGTGTACCGGCAGGCGCTTCGGGACGGGCTGCGGCTGCGGGAGGTTTTTCCGGACTGCCAGTTGGCGGTGAACGTATCCCGCGAGTTCCTGTCGACCGGCCTGGCGGTCGACACGCTGCTGGCGGCGGTGGCCGAGTCCGGGGTGCCAAGTCGAGAAGTGACCCTGGAGATCACCGAGGACGTAGCTACCGGGCTGTCGGCGCAACTGTTGCAGACCGAGCTGGCCAAGGCCGCCGCGGCCGGTCTGGCCATCGCGGTCGACGACTTCGGTCGGGGCGAGACATCGTTGGCCCTGCTGCGGATGTTGCCGCTGGCCGCGATCAAACTCGATCGCTCGTTGCTGCCGACCAGCGGCGACGACCAGCCGGGTTGGGATTTCGTGGCCGGCGCGGTCGCGCTGCTGTCCCGAATCACCCCGGTACTGGTGGCCGAGGGGGTGGAGACGGCCGAGCAGAGTTCGCGGCTGGTCGAGCTCGGGGTCGCGCGCCAGCAAGGCTTCCTGTTCGGCATGCCGGCTCCGGCCGAGCACTGGTTGACCCATCCGGTGGCGTTTCCCCCGCCCGAACCGGAGTAGCCGGCCGCTGCGGGCGGCAATGCCGGCCGTTACGGCGGGCCGGCGGCCAGACGCTGAGCCGCGGTGGCCAGGATCGGGGCCAACCGCTGCCCGGGTGAGCGCCCCAGCCGGTCGATCGGACCGCTGACCGAGATCGCAGCCACGACCCGGCGCAGCGGTCCGGTCCGGGCACTGAACACCGGGGCCGAGACCGAGGCGACCCCGGCTTCGCGCTGGCCGATGGATTGGGCCCAACCCCGCCGGCGCACCTCGGCCAGGGTCCGATCGGAGAACGCCGCGTGGACCAGCAGGCCGGCCACCGTCTCCGGTGCTTCCCAGGCCAGCAGAACCTGGGCCCCGGACCCGGCCGTCAGCGGCAGCCGGGCGCCGATCGGCACCGTGGTCCGGAGTCCCGTGGTGCGTTCGGCCGCAGCCACACACACGCGCTCCCGGCCGTCGCGCCGGTAGAGCTGAGCGCTCTCGCCGCTGGTGTCGCGGACCCAGGCCAGTACCTCGACCGCTCGCTCGATCAGCGGATCGGCTGCGCTCGCGGCCAATTCGGTCAAGCGCGGGCCGGGACGGAATCGTCCCTCGCCGTCACGGACGAGCAGCCGGTGCACCTCCAGCGCGACCGCCAGCCGGTGCGCGGTGGCCCGGGGAATCCCGGTCCGGCTGACCAGGTCGCTCAACGCGGCCGGACCGGTGGCGGCGGCGCTGAGGATGGCCACGGTCTTGTCGATGACGCCGATCCCGCTGGCGGGGACGTCGGACCGGCTGTCGGTCATCGGCCGGCTGCTCGGCTGCCGCGTCTCATCCGGCGATCCTAACGTCTCACCGGCGCCGGCCACGCCGGTTGGTCGCCCGCCGGCCACGATCGCCGCTCAGGCATTCGGATGCGGGTAATAGTCGCCGGCGACCACCCGGTCGGCGATCATGGACAGCACCCAGGCCGAGCCCTTGCGGGCCTGGAATCCGCCGGTACCGGCGTTGGGGGTCACGTTCAGGTCGGCCAGCAAACCCGGGATGGCGTTGCCCTGGCTGCAGATCAGCGTTGCCGGCTGCTCGCCGGCCAGCGTGCGCACGCTGGCCAGGGCCAGGTCCGGCCGTTCGGCCTGGGCCTCATCGGAGAACTCCGGAGCCGATTCGACCGGCAGCTGCAGGTGCGCGGCCAGGGGAGCGACGGTTTGCTCGCACCGAACCCGGTCCGCGGCCAGGATCCGCCGGGGCCCGAACGCGCTGAGCACCGGGACCACCTCGCGGGCATGGCGGCGACCGATCTTGTCCAGCGGTCGCAGCCGATCCTCGCCCGGCCACTGGCTTCGCTTGCCGGCCTTGGCGTGACGCAGCAGCAGCACGATCCGGGCGTCGGCCGGTACCCGGGCGAAGTCGGCCAGCACCGCGCGATCCACCGGGAAGGTCAGCCGCTGGGCCGCCTCGGCCACGGTCAGCCAGCACACCTGATCGACCTCCGGGCCGGGGGAGTGGTCCCCTCCCAGGTAACGCATGCTCCAGTGCCAGACCCGCTTGCGGGCACCGCCGGGCAGCGGGTACTCGACCGGGGCCAGCCGGCGGCCGACCTCGACCAGGGCTCCGGTCTCCTCCGCCACCTCTCGCACGCCGGCCGCCAGCAACTGCTCGCCGGCGCGGGCCTTGCCCTTGGGCAAGGTCCAGTCGTCGTAGCCCGGCCGATGCACCAGCGCGACCAGCAGATCCGGCCCGTCCCGACGCCAGACCACACCGCCGGCGGCCAGGACCGGGGTCGTCCGGGCGGTCACTCGCTGCGGGAACTGAGTTCGTGCAGCATGACGTCCTGGTAGTCCACCGGATGGGGGCCGCCGCCACGGATCCAGCGCTCGTCCGGTTGCAGCTCCCACGCGCTGGTGTCCGGTGCGAAGGCCAGATCCAGGGTGAATTTCAGGTGTTCGGTATTCGGCCGGCTGACCTGGGTCAGCACCTCGACCCGGCGGTCGAGGTTGCGGTGCATCAGGTCGGCCGAGCCGATCCAGTACTCGGGTTCACCGTCATTGGCGAAGTAGAAGATCCGCGAATGCTCCAGGAACCGACCCAGGATCGACCGGACAGTGATGTTCTCGCTCAGTCCGGGCACGCCGGCCCGGATGGTGCAGAACGTGCGGACGATCAGCTCGACCCGGACGCCGGCCTGCGAGGCTCGGTACAGGGCGTCGATGATCGCCTCGTCGACCAGGTGGTTGACCTTGAACCGGATGTGAGCCGGTTTTCCTTGCTGGGCATGGGCGATCTCGCGGTCGATCCGGTCCAGCAGGCCGGGCCGAAGGCTGTGCGGAGCGACCAGCAGGGTGCGGTAGTCGGTGTGCCGGGAGTAGCCGGTGAGCACGTTGAACAGGTCGGTCAGGTCGGCGCAGATCCGCTCGTCAGCAGTGAACAGGCCGACATCCTCGTAGAGCCGGGCCGTCTTGGGGTGGTAATTGCCCGTGCCGATATGGGCATAGCGGCGCAGCGCCCCGGCCTCCTGCCGCACCACCAGCGAGGTCTTGCAGTGGGTTTTCAGTCCGACGAAGCCGTAGACGACGTGGCAGCCGGCACGCTCCAACTGCCGGGCCCACTTGATGTTGGCCTGCTCGTCGAACCGGGCCTTGATCTCGACCAGGGCCATCACCTGCTTGCCGGCCTCGGCGGCATCGATCAGGGCATCGACGATCGGTGAATCACCTGACGTCCGGTACAGCGTCTGCTTGATCGCGAGCACGTTCGGGTCCTGTGCGGCCTGCTCGATGAAGCGCTGGGTGCTGGTCGCGAAAGACTGGTACGGATGGTGTACCAGCACGTCGCCCTCCCGCAGCACGGCGAACACCGATTTGGGCGTTTCCCCTTCCACGAAGCGGGGATGGGTGGCCGGCACGAAAGCCTGCTCCTTCAGTGCCGGCCGGTCCAGGTCGTAGATCTGCCACAGCGAGGTCTGGTCGAGCAACCCCGGAACCCTGACGACCTCTTCGGGCTCGACATCGATCTCGCTGGTCAGCAGCCGCAGCACCTCCTCATCGACGTCCTCGCCTACTTCCAGCCGCACCGCCGGACCGAACCGGCGCCGCACCAGTTCTCGTTCCAGGGCCTGCAGCAGGTCCTCGTCGCGGTCCTCGTCGACCTCGAAGTCGGTGTTGCGAGTGACCCGGAACAGGTGGTGCTCGACGATCTGCATGCCCGGGAACAGCGCCGACAGGTGCGCGGCCATGAGCTCTTCCATCGGCAGGTACGCGGCCTCGTCCGCGTTCTGGGTGACCACCACGAACCGCGGCACGTTGTTGGGCACCGTGATCCGGGCGAATTTGTTGACCTCCGACTCCGGCTCACGCACCAGCACCGCCAGGTTCAGCGACAGGCCGGAAATGTAGGGGAACGGGTGGGCCGGATCGACCGCGAGCGGAGTCAGCAGCGGAAACACCTTGGAGTGGAAGTACTCCGACAGCTCCGAGTGCTTCTCGCTGGCCAGCTGGTCCCAGCTGACGATCCGGATGCCTTCCCGATCCAACGCCGGCCGGATGTCGGACAGGAAACACTGGGCATGCCGGGCCATCAGCTCGCGGGCGCGCTGGTTGACCGCGATCAGGCTCTCCCGGAGGGTCAAGCCGTCGGGTGAGCGCACGCCCAGGCCCATCTGCAGCCGCCGTTTGAGGCCGGCGACCCGGACCATGTAGAACTCGTCCAGGTTGCTGGCGAAGATCGACAGGAACTTCATCCGCTCCAGCAGGGGTTGCCGCCGGTCCTCGGCCTGGGCCAGCACCCGCCCGTTGTAGCTCAACCAGGACAACTCCCGGTTGGAGTAGCGGTGTTCGGGCAGCTCGACCGGCTCCGGGTCGGCCGCCTCGCCGGCCGCGGCGGCAATCGTCTCGCTCATACGGTCATCATGCCCGGCCGGACCCGCCGTCGGGACATCCCCCTGCTGTGGTTGCGATCCCCGCGGCGGCTTCAGCTGGCCAGCTGTGGCTGCAGCTGCGAGGTGAGCAACCCGGCACCGAGCCGCAGCACCGCCCGCAGGTCCTCCGGTGAGTCGACATCGGCCCGCAGGGAGACGTTCGCGGTCAGTTCCACCGCCCCCGACTCGGCGTGCCGCCGGGCGGAGTCCAGCCCGAACGCCGGGGCCAGTCGCTGCCCGAGCGCCGCGGTCAGCAGTGTCGTGCCGGTGCCGGCCAGGTCCCGGACGAAGGCGCGGGGGCAGGACTCGGCCTGGGCCAGGGCGGCGACCAGGTCGGCCGAGCGCAGCCCCGGCAGGTCACCGACCAGGGCGGCCACGCCGTCGTCGGGGTAGCGGGCGGCCAGTTCGGCGGCTGCGCCGGACAGTGCGGCATTCAGCCCACCCCCCGGGTCGGCCAGCCGCTCGATGCCGACCGGTAGCCGGACGGTGAGCTCATCGGCGACCACCGCCACCCCGGCCAGCAGTGGATGAGTGCTCAGGGCCAGCACCGCGTCCAGGGTGTCGAGCTGCATCGCGTGCACGAGCTGGGCATGGTCGGCCGCCGACCGGGTTGCGCCGAGCAACCGGCTCTTGGCCGCGGCCGAATGCTTGATCGGGACGAGAACGCGCCATGCCACCAGCTCAATGCTGCCATGCGCGGGGCGTGGCAGACTCAAGGCCCGGCGGCCAACCCTTGCCGGCTGCCCGGAAACGGTGGGAGGTCAGGCGTGGCCAGGCGCGATGACGGGATCGGGCCGTACCTGCGGTTCGCGTTCATCGTGCTGTACCCGCTGACCATGCTCTTCTTCAAGGTGGACTGGCGCCACCGGGAGCGGATCCCGAAGTCCGGCGCGGCGATCATCGCCGTCAACCACATCTCCTACGCGGACCCGATCACCTTCGGCCGCTACATCTGGGACGCCGAGCGGGTGCCCCGCTACCTGGCCAAGTCCGGCCTGTTCACGGCGCCGTTCCCGGTCGGTCTGATCATGCGCGGCTCGGGTCAGATTCCGGTCCATCGCGGCACGGCCGATGCCGCGGCGGCCCTGCAGGACGCGGTTGCCGCGCTCGAAGCCGGTCAGCTGGTGCTGATCTATCCCGAGGGCACGGTCACCCGGGACCCGGACTGGTGGCCGATGCAGGCCAAGACCGGCGTGGCCCGGCTGGCATTGATGTGCCCCGAGGTACCGGTCATCCCGGTCGGGCAGTGGGGCCCGCAGAACTTCCTGGACTATTACCACAAGAAGTTCCGGCCCCGGCTGCGAACCCCGGTCTGGGCCGACGCCGGCGAGCCGGTAGATCTGTCGGAATTTCACGGCGAGCCGCCCAATCACCAGGTGCTGACCCGGATGACCGAACGGATCATGCTCGCGGTGCGGGACCAGGTCGCCGCGCTGCGCGGCGAGACGCCGCCGGCCAGCTTCTACAAGCGACCGGCCGGCAGATGAAGGCGGCCGTGCTCGGTTCCGGTAACTGGGGAACCGCCTTCGCCAAGGTTCTGGTCGATGCCGGCACCGAAACGGTGCTGTGGGCGCGCCGGCCCGAGCTGGCCGCGACCATCAACGCCGAGCACGAGAACCCCGACTACCTGCCCGGCATCAAGCTGCCGCCGGGCCTGAGGGCGACCCATGACGCCGCCGCGGCCCTGGCCGGGGTGGACCTCGTGGCGATTGCCATCCCGTCGCAGACGCTGCGCCAGAACCTGACCAGCTGGGCCGAGCTGCTGCCGGCCGAGGCGACCCTGATCAGCCTCATGAAGGGGATCGAGCTCGGCACCGTGCTGCGGATGTCACAGGTGATCAGCCAGGTCAGCGGCGCCGGGCCGGAGCGGGTCGCGGTCGTGTCCGGGCCGAACCTGGCCAAGGAGATCGCCCGGGAACAGCCCACCGCCACCGTCGTGGCCTGCCTGGACAGCGCGCGGGCCGGCCGGGTCCAGGACGCGATCACCGCCCCGTACTTCCGGCCCTACACCAACTCCGACGTGGTCGGCACCGAACTCGGCGGGGCGGTCAAGAACGTGATCGCGCTGGCCTGTGGCATGGCCGAGGGGATGGGTTTCGGCGACAACACCCGGGCCTCGCTGATCACCCGGGGGCTGGCCGAGACCAGCCGGCTGGGCCACGCCCTCGGCGCCGACCCGCTCACCTTCGCCGGCCTGGCCGGGCTGGGGGACCTCGTCGCCACCTGCGCCTCGCCCCTGTCGCGCAACCGCACCTTCGGGGAGCGGCTGGGCCGGGGGGAGAGCATGGCCCAGGCCCAGGCCGCGACCCACGGGCAGGTGGCCGAGGGGGTCAAGTCGTGCGAGTCGGTGCTGGACCTGGCCGAGCGCCACGGCGTGGACATGCCGATCACCCGGGTCATGAGCGGCGTCTGCGCCGGCCGGATCGGGCCGCCGCAGGCGGTCCGGCTGCTGATGAGCCGCTCGACCAAGGCCGAGTCCTGACCGGGCCGGTCCCGGCCGTCGGCTAGCCTCGATGGTCATGGCTGGACGGATCAGGATCGGCGTCGTCTACGGCGGCCGCAGCAGCGAGCACGCCGTGTCGGTAGTCAGTGCCGGCAGTGTGCTGGCCGCACTCGATCCGGCCAAGTACGACGTGGTGACCATCGGCATCACGGCCTCCGGCGCGTGGCTGGCGACCGAGGTGGACCCGGCCGAGCTGAGCTTCGCCAACCGGCAACTGCCCGCGGTGGCCACGCCGCCGGGCGCCGCGACCGAGTTGACCGTCTTCGGCAAGGACTCGGCCGTCGCCGAGCTGGAGACCGTGGATGTGGTGTTCCCGGTGCTGCACGGCCGCAACGGTGAGGACGGCACGGTGCAGGGCATGCTCGAACTGGCCGGCGTGCCCTACGTCGGGTCCGGGGTGCTGGCCAGCGCGGCGGCGATGGACAAGGCCGTGGCCAAGGTGCTGCTGACCGCGGCCGGGCTGCCGGTGACGCCGTATCGCCTGGTCCGTCGCGGGCAGCCGGTCGGCGTCGAGCAGGTGGCCGAGCTGGGCCTGCCGCTGTTCGTCAAGCCGGCCCGGGCCGGCTCGTCGGTCGGGGTCTCGCGGGTGGCCGACTACGGCGAGCTGGCCGAGGCGCTGGCCCTGGCCTACCGCCACGATGACAAGGTTCTGATCGAACAGGCCATGACCGGCCGGGAGATCGAGTGCGGCGTGCTCGAAGACGCCGACGGCACCGTCTCGGCCTCGCTACCGGCCGAGATCCGGCTCCGCCCCGGCTTCGACTGGTACAGCTTCGACGCCAAGTACCTCGACGAGTCCTCCGACTTCGACATCCCGCCGAACGCGCCGGCCGAGCACATCGCGACCGTGCGCGAGGCGGCCTGCCGGGCGTTCCGCGCGCTGGACTGCGCCGGGTTGGCCCGGGTCGACGGGTTCCTGGCCGCCGATGGCAGCTTCGTGGTGAACGAGCTCAACACCATGCCGGGTTTCACCCCGATCTCGATGTATCCGAAGATGTGGGCCGAAACCGGTGTCCCGTACGCCGAGTTGCTCGACCGGTTGATCGCCACCGCGCTGGCCCGTCGGGGCCGGGCCTAGCTGCACACCGGCAGCTTGCTGTCGGTCTGATTACCGGCGGCGTCGGTCGCGGTGCACAGCTGGGGCAGGCTCTTGATCGCACCCGCCAGCAGCGGCAGCGGCTGGTCGGCGCCGGCGGGCACGCTCACCTCGACGTAGACGGCCCGATCCACGGTGGTGTACACGGCCTGCCGCTTGCCCAGCACCGGCTGCCACAGCACCCCGTCGACGTCCACCAGTTGGGCCGCGGTCGGGCTGTTGAGTGCGGCTGGTTTGGGCACTCCGCAGCGCAACACGATGGCCGGGTCACCCCAGGCCACGACGAAGGAGGAATCGGTGTCGGTGGCGCGCGGGTCGAGCTGGCCCAGCTTGACCGGCAGCTTGGTGAAGATCTTGGTGCAGCCGGCACTGATGGCAGCGGTCGGGGCCGGGGGCGGCGCCACCGACACCGCCGGCAGCGGGCCGGAGCTTTGTGCCGCCCCGGAGCCGGAGCGCCGGCTGGAGTGCCCAGCGGTGAACAGGAATGCGAGCACGACCACCACCGGGATGGTCAGCGCGGTTGCGATCAGGGCGGCCCGACGAGGTGTGATGGTTGGCGCTCCGGACGATTACAGGTGAACGACCGGGCAGGTCAGGGTCCGGGTGATCCCGTCTACCCCCTGCACCCGGGCAACCACGAGCCGGCCCAGTTCGTCCATGTTGCCGGCCTCGGCTCGCACGATGACGTCGTAGGGGCCGGTGACATCCTCGGCCACGGTGACGCCGGGCAGGCCGGCGATGGTCTGCACGACCTCGGCGGCCTTGCCGACCTCGGTCTGGATGAGAATGTAGGCGCTGACCGTATCGGGCACGGGGATTCCTTTCGTCGGTGCTGCCAGAGAACCTAGCGCAACCGACCGGCCGGCCTGTGTGAGGATTCTCGGTGCGGGGTCTGGGTCACGCCGCGACCGGGTTGGACACGAGCAGAGCAGGAGGCCGACCATTTCCGAGCCATCGACCGCAGCGACGGCCCGCACCCTGGGCGAGCTGGGAGAATTCGGGCTGATCGCGCGGATCACCGCGACGCTGCGGCAACCGGAGTCCACCCTGATCGGACCCGGCGACGACGCCGCGGTGCTGGCCAGCAGCGACGGCAAGGTCGTGGCCAGCACCGACCTGCTCATCGAGCACCGGCACTTCCGGCGGGACTGGTCGACCGCCAATGACATCGGGCACAAGGCGGCAGCCCGCAACTTCTCCGACATCTCAGCCATGGGGGCCAGCCCGATCTCGTTGCTGGTCGGGCTGGCCGCGCCGGCCGAGACCGAGGTGGCCTGGCTCGACGGGCTGCTGGCCGGCTTCGCCGAGGAGTGCGCCGAGGTCGGGGCCGGGGTCAGCGGAGGCGACGTCAGCGCGGCCGATTCGGTGGTGCTGGCCGTGACCGCGTTCGGTGATCTGGCCGGGCGGGCGCCGGTACTGCTGTCCGGTGCCCGGCCCGGAGACCTGGTCGCCTACGCCGGGCGGCTGGGATGGGCCGCGGCCGGCTTCGCCGTGCTGTCGCGGGGCTTCCGCTCTCCGGTCCAGGTCGTCAATGCCCACCGCCGGCCCGAGCCGCCGTACGGCGAGGGCGTACGCGCGGCCGAACTCGGCGCGAGCGCGATGACCGATGTGTCCGACGGCCTGGTCGCCGACCTGTCCCGGATTGCCGAGGCCAGCGGGGTCCGGATCGATCTTCGCTCGGATCAACTGGCCCCGGCGGCCAAGCTGCGGGACGTGGCGATCGCGCTCAATGCCGATCCGATGTCGTGGGTGCTCGGCGGCGGTGATGACTACGCCCTGGTCGCGACGTTCCCCAACTCGACCCGCCTGCGCGACCCGTGGCACGTGATCGGCCTGGTCGGCGAGGGCTCAGGCGTGCGGCTGGACGGGCTGCCGGCCCATGCGCCCGGGCACCAGCACTTCCGCTGACACGGCTTCGGATCAGACGGCGAAGGCCGGCTCCCAGGATCGGGAACCGGCCTTCGGCGACACTTGCTGCGGCTAGCCGCGGGTGACCTTGCCCGCCTTCAAGCAGGAGGTGCACACGGTGATCCGGCGTCGGGTGCCGGGCGCGACGAGCGCGCGAACCGTCTGCACGTTCGGGTTCCACCGGCGGTGGGTGCGGCGGTGCGAGTGCGAGACGGACATGCCGAAGCCGGGCCCCTTGCCGCAGACATCGCAGTGGCTGGCCACAATGGCCTCCTCAAAATCCGGGTGACTGGTACTCGTGCTGGTTTCGATGCCCGGCGGCGACCGGCATACCGGCGGCCAGGCAACCGGTCAAGTGTAGCTTGCCGGTCGCCAGCGGATCAAAACGCCTCGACCGGATCTCGACGGGGATAGGGTGCCAGCCATGCTCGACGTGCTGGACGCCGCCGCGATTCGCCGGTGGAGTTCGGCCGCAGCCGAGGCGATGGCCGCCCATCGGGCCGAGATCGATGACCTCAACGTTTACCCCATCCCGGACGGCGACACCGGTACGAACCTGGAGCGGACGCTGCGCCGGGCCGCCGAAGCCGTGGCCGGCGACCGCTCGCCGGAGGCCGGGCGGGTGCTGGCCGCGATGGCGCAGGGCGCGGTGCTGGGGGCGATGGGCAACTCCGGGGTGATCCTGTCCCAGGTGCTGCGGGGACTCGCCGAGCGCCTGAGCGGGCAGGACGAGGTGGATGGGCCGGAGCTGGCCGAGGCCCTGGCCCGGGCCGACGAAGCGGCCTGGGCCGCGGTGGCCGAACCCCAGGAAGGCACCATCCTGTCGGTGATTTCAGCCGCGGCCGTCGCGGCCGCCGGGGCCTGCGAGCCCGGCGGTGGCGAGCTGAACGCGGTGCTGACCGCTGCGCTCGACGCTGCCGAGTCGGCGCTGGCCCGGACCACCGAGCAGTTACCGGCGCTGGCCCGGGCCGGTGTGGTCGACGCCGGTGGCCGCGGGCTGGTGGTGGTGCTGGCGGAACTGGCCGCGGTGGTCGGCGGCCAGCGACCGACCGGCAGCCAGCCGGGGCCGCGTCGCCGGCGCCCACTCGAGCAGGCGCGGGAGGCCGGTAGCTCCGCGTTCGGCTACGAGGTGCAGTACCTGCTGCACGCCACGGCCGAGCGGGTGGCCGAGCTCAGACAGGTCTTGAGCGGCCTGGGCGATTCGCTGGCCGTGGTCGGCACCGGCGAGGGCCTGTTCAACGTCCACGTCCACGTCAACGACGTGGGAGCGGCCATCGAGGCCGGTATCGAGGCCGGCCGGCCCCACCGGATCAGCGTGATCCGCTTCGACGATCAGCTCGCCACCGAACCGAGCAGCAGCCGCAGCGGGGTCGCGCTGGTCGCGGTCGCCCCGGGCGAGGGAGTGGCCGATCTGTTCGCCGCGGAGGGCGTCTACGTGGTTGACGGGGGACCGACCGACAACCCCTCCACCGCCGAGGTGCTGGCCGGGGTGCGGGCCACCGCCGCGGCCCAGGTGATCCTGCTCCCGAACGCCTCGGCCGTGCGCGGGGTGGCCGAGCTGGCGGCCGAGCAGGCCCGCGCCGAGGGCATCGTGGTGGCAGTGGTCCCGACCAAGTCGCCGGTGCAGGGCCTGGCCGCGGTGGCCGTGCACGACCCGCAGCGCCGGTTCGAGGACAACGTCATCGCCCTGGCCGAGGCCGCCGCCGCGACCAGGTTCGCCGAGGTCACGGTGGCGGTGCGGGAGTCGCTGACCATCGCCGGGCGCTGCTCGGCCGGGGATGTGCTGGGCCTGATCGACGGCGAGGTGGTCGAGCTCGGGGCCGACGTCGCCGCGATGGGAATCAGCCTGGTGCAGCGGCTGATCGCGGCCGGCGGGGAGTTGGTCACGGTGTTGTCCGGAGCCGATCCGGCCGCCGGTCCGGCGGCGGAACAGATCGTCGAACACGTGCGGACGCGGATGCCGTTCATCGAGGTCAGCAGCTACGTCGGTGGCCAGCCGCACTACCCCTTGCTGATCGGGGTCGAGTAGCCGGGCCGGTGCCGTGCACAGCACCGGCCGACGGTGTCAGCCCGCTCTGGCAGAGTGAGGACCATGGCCGACCGTTCCACCCCGTTGACCGACGTGGTCGGCGGCAAGACGGCCAAGGCGATCGACAAGGGACTCCAGCTGCGAACGGTCGGGGAGTTCGTGCGGCACTACCCGCGCCGGATGAACAAGCGCGGCGAGTTGACCGATCTGTCGCAGCTGCGCGAGGACGACGAGGTGACCGTCCAAGCCGAGATCGAGTCGGCCTCCGCTCGCCGCATTCCCGGGCGCAAGCTCAACATCCTCGAGGTCGTCATCCGCTCCGGTTCGGCCAAGGCCAGCCTGAGCTTCTTCAACCAGCCCTGGCGCGAGCGTGACCTGCGGCCGGGTCGCTACGGCCTGTTCGCGGGCAAGGTCAGCCGCTTCCGCAACCGGATGCAGCTCAACCAGCCCGACTACCTGCTCTTCGACGAGGAGGACGAGCTGGCCCAGGCCGACTTCGCCAACACCATGATCCCGGTCTACCCGGCAGCGGCCGGGCTTGCGTCCTGGGTCATCGCCCGGGCCATGCAGCAGGTGCTGGCCATGCTCGACCCGGTGCCGGAGACCCTGCCGGAGCCGGTCCGGGCCGCCCAGGGACTGGTCGGGCTCGACACCGCGCTGCGCCAGATCCACCGCCCGGACAGCCTGACCGAATGGGCGGCGGCCCAGCACCGGCTGAAGTTCGACGAGGCGTTCGGCGTGCAACTGGTGCTGGCCCGGCGCCGGCAGGAACTCACGGCCAACCCGGCGGTGGCCCGGCCCCGGATCAGCGGTGGCCTGGTCGACGAATTCGCGGACCGGTTGCCGTTCACCTTCACCGGCGAACAGGTCCGAATCGCCGAGGTGATCGAGCAGGAGTTGGCGGCCGAACACCCGATGCATCGGTTGCTGCAGGGTGAGGTCGGCTCCGGCAAGACGGTGGTGGCGCTGCGGGCCATGCTTCAGGTGGTCGACGCCGGGGCTCAGGCCGCATTGCTCGCCCCGACCGAGGTGCTGGCCGGCCAGCATGCGGTGACCGTCAACGAGTTGCTGGGCGACCTGGCGCAGGCCGGCCGGCTCGGCGGTGCCGACGTGGCAACCCGGGTGGTGCTGCTGACCGGATCGATGCCGGCCGCCGCTCGCAAGGCGGCGCTGCTGGAGGCGGCGTCGGGACAGGCCGGCATCGTCATCGGCACCCATGCCCTGATCCAGGACCATGTCCAGTTCGCCGACCTCGGACTGGTAGTGGTGGACGAGCAGCACCGGTTCGGCGTCGAGCAGCGCGATGCCCTGCGCAGCAAGGCCAAAACCCCGCCGCACATGCTGGTCATGACCGCCACTCCGATTCCCCGCACGGTGGCGATGACCGTGTTCGGCGACCTGGAGGTCTCCGAGCTGCACGAGCGGCCGGCCGGGCGGGCGGCGGTGCAGACCCTGGTGGCCCCGGTGGCCCGCGGACCGGCGTGGTACGACCGGATCTGGCGGCGGATCACCGAGGAAACGTGTACCGGCCGGCAGGCTTTCGTGGTCTGCCCGCGGATCGGTGACGACGACGAGCTCGAAGACATCGGTGCGGATGCGGAGGACGAGTCGCGCCCGGCGACCTCGGTGCTCGGGCTGTACGCCGAGCTGACTGCCGGCCCGCTGGCCGGTGTCCGGGTCGGGTTGCTGCACGGCCGGATGCCGGCCGAGGAGAAGGCGGCCGCGATGTCGGCGTTCGCCGCCGGCGATCTCGATGTCCTCGTCGCCACCACGGTGATCGAGGTCGGCATCAACGTGCCCAACGCCTCCTTGATGGTGATCATGGACGCCGACCGGTTCGGCGTCTCCCAGCTGCACCAGCTGCGCGGCCGGATCGGCCGCGGCCAGCACGAGGGCACCTGCATCATGCACAGCCAGCTGCCGATCGGGCACCCGTCGCTGGAGCGGCTGGCTGCGGTGGCCGCCACCACCGACGGCTTCGAGCTGGCCGAACTCGATCTGCAGCAGCGACGGGAGGGTGACGTGCTGGGCGCGGCGCAGTCCGGCAGCCGATCCGGGCTGAAGCTGCTGTCGCTGCTGAAGGATCGTGACATCATCGCCGCCGCGATGACCGAAGCCCGGGCCATCGTGGCCGCCGATCCGGCTCTGCTCGAGCACCGGCAGCTGCAGGAATTCCTGGCCGATGCCTTCGACGAGGAGCGCACCGAGTTCCTGCACAAGTCATGACCGAGACCGGCGCGACGGGGGCCCCGCCCTACCACGCGCAGTGGGAGAGCCCGGAGCTGATCGCCGACTTCCTGAGCGGGCGGCGCTCGGCCGCCACCGACCCACGCTGGGCCGAGTCCGGTGCCCGAACCCCACAGGAGTACGAATTCTGGAGCAGCCGGACGTGCGGCATGGCCTGCCTGCGCAGCATCCTCGACCACCGCGAGGGCGCCAGCCCGGCCACGGTGACTCTGGCGCACGAGGTACTGCTGGCCGGTGGGTACACCATGCGCGAGGGTGGCGTGCGCGGCCTGGTCTACCGGCCCTTCGTGGACTATCTCGAGCGCCGCTGGGCAATCCGGGCCGAGGTCGCGGCCCGGTTGCCGGCTCCCGAGCTGGCGGCGGCCCTGGCTGCGGGCAGCTGGGCGCTGGCGTCGGTGCATCGCAGCATCCGCCACCACGACGAGCCCGGGCCCGGAGCGCCGCCGCAGCGCGGTGGCCATCTGGTCCTGGCCTACGGCTTGTCGGACGGGGCGGTGCTGTTTCACAACCCGTCCGGCCACCGCCCGGCAACCCGGGCTCGGGTTCGGCTCGGGCTCGACGCCTTCGCCGGCTACTTCGCCGAACGGGCGGTGCTGCTGCCTCAGTTCGCCCCGGCCAGCCGGATCGGACGGCTCAGCCCGGGGCGCCAGGCATAGATATCGGTCCCGTCGATCCGGGCGAAACCGACGAGGAGGTAGCCGTCCTGGCTGAACTGCAGGATGCCGGGCCGCGCGCCCGGCGCCAGTTCGAGATCGGGAACCGGATCGATGACCCCGGTGGCCAGATCGAGGATGGCCAGGTCGGCCGGCGTGGTGGAGGCCTGGCTGCGATACCGGGTCTCGGTGGTTTCTCGTTGCAGGACAAAGCCAACCCGGTCGCGGGACGGATCCAGCACGGCCCCGGCGAAGGTCGTTTCCAGCGGCAGGTGGTAATCCCGGCTGGTGCTGGCCCCGGTCGCCGGCCGGTAGGTGCGCACCGTGCACGGCCCGGTCGCGGAACAGGCGGTGGCGGTCCAGATCAGGCTGCCCTGACTCCACCCGGTGCCGAAGGTCGGCCCGAGCGAGCGCAGTCGGCGGGTGCTCAGGTCGTACAGGTAGAGGGTGCTGCGCACCGGCGTCGGGATGCTGATCCCGATCGCGGTGTTTCCGTACAGGCCGAGCAACGTGAACCAGCTCGGCAGCGCGATGGCCGGGCTCGGGCGATCCAACCGTTCCACCGTCGCGCCGATGGCCGCTTCCGGCGGGATGGACGGAGCGCCGGCGTAGGACTCACCCCACACGCCGCCGCGGCCGTCGGACAGCAGCGCGAAGTAGGTGCGTCCGAACGTCAGGTCCTGCTGGTGACCGAGCTGGGACCGTACCGCCACGCCGACCTCGGGATGCTCGCAGTTTCGCACCAGCGAGTAGACCGATGAACCGGACTGGACTTGCTGGGACACATAGTGCTGCGGATCCAGTCGCAGCCCCGAGGTCGGGCGGAACAGGCCGGTGGCCAGGTCCAGCTGGCCGGGCCGGGTGCCGGTCAGGGGGACCGTGGCGATCACCGCGGTCCTGGACGCGGCGCTGTCGATGAGCGGCACCTCGACCCGGTTGCCGCACGGGCCCGGGGCCGTCGGCCAGGCCGGGGTCTCGGCCGCCCCCGCCGGAGTGAGCATCGCCGGCGGTGCATCGTGGCGGTTGCGCTGAATCACTGCGACCAGGCCGATGACGGCCAGCAGGCCGGCCAGGACCGCGAGCCGCTGCCGTCCGGTCAGAGGCCGGCGGTTCGGCGGCGGGGCCGGTGCGGCCGGGTCGAGGTAGATCTCATCCGCCACCGATCCAGCGTACGACCGGCGCGATGCCCGGATCGGCCAGCGAAGGAGTCGGCCCGGCCGATCATGAGCAATCAGAGGAATCAATTGCACATTCCGGCCGGGCCCGGGCCGTCGGCAGCCGCTAGTCTGCTCCGCGTGACTCGGATCGTGGGTGGCCAGGCGCGCGGTCGCCACCTGAGCGTCCCGCCCCGGGGCACCCGTCCGACATCCGACCGGGCCCGCGAGGCTCTGTTCAACACGCTGCGCTCGGAGTTGGACGTCGCCGGGGCCCGAGTGCTCGACCTGTTCGCCGGTTCCGGCGCGGTCGGTCTCGAGGCGCTGTCGCGGGGAGCGGCGGCGGCGGTCTTCGTCGAGTCCGATCGGCCGGCGGCCCGGGTGCTGGCCGACAACATCGCCAGCCTGGGGCTGCCCGGGGCGGTACTGCGCCGGCTGGCGGTGGACAGTTACCTGGGCGCAGCCGGTGCCGACGAACCGTTCGACCTGGTCTTCGCCGACCCGCCCTACGCCCTGGCCTCGGCCGCCGTCGCGAGCATGCTCGGCCTCCTGGTCTCCGGAGGCTGGCTGGCCCAACCGGCCATCGTGGTGGTGGAGCGCTCGGCCCACGACCCGGAGCCGGGCTGGCCGAATGAGATAAAAGCCATCAAGCAGCGTCGGTACGGGGAAGGCTGCCTTTGGTACGGTCGCCGGACGTAGGCCGTTGAACGCGGCTACGATGTTCCGTCGACGGCGAAGGTTTCGATGCCGGTGTCATCTGTCATCCGCAGAGCGGTCTGTCCCGGCTCCTTCGATCCGGTGACCAACGGCCATCTGGACATCATCTCGCGCTCGGCCCACCTCTACGACGAGGTGGTGGTCGCGGTCCTGATCAACAAGAGCAAGTCCGGCCTGTTCAGCGTCGAGGAGCGGATGGCGATGCTGGCCGAAGCCACTGCCGCGTACGGCAACGTCCGGGTGGACGCCTTCCACGGACTGCTGGTCGACTACTGCCGGACCAACCAGATCCGGGTCATCGTCAAGGGCCTGCGCGCGGTCAGCGACTTCGACTACGAGCTGAAGATGGCCCAGATGAACCACGGCCTGGCCGGCATCGACACGTTGTTCATGCCAACCAATGCCGAGTACAGCTTCATCTCCTCCAGCCTGGTCAAGGAGATCGCGACCTACGGCGGCGACGTCTCGGCCCTGATGCCGGCTCCGGTGTACCAGCGGTTGCTCGAGCGCGTCGCCGAGCGGCGGCAATGACCGATCACACCCTGGCCCGAGCCGACGAGGTCCTGACCGAACTGGTCGAGCTGGTCGAGACCGCCCGGTCGCTGCCCATGTCCTCGGCCTGTGTCGTGCCGCGCGAGCGCACGCTCGATCTGCTCGACGCGCTGCGCGAAGTGCTACCGCCGGAGATGATCGAGGCTCGGCGCGTCATGGCCGAGCGGGAACAGCTGCTGAGCGAGGCCCGGACCAGCGCGGCCCGCGAGCGGGCCGAGGCCGAGGACGAGTCGGGCCGGGTCCGGGCTGCGGCCGAGGCGCAGGCTCAGGAACTGGTCACGACCGCCCGGACCGAGGCCGAGGAGCTGTTGGCTTCGGCGCGGGCCGAGGCATGGGAACTCGTGGAGCAGGCCCGGGCCGAGCAGGCTCGGCTGGTCTCGGCGGCCAGTGTTCAGCAGGCCGCGGTCGAGGCGGCCGAGCGGTTGCGGGCCGACAGCGAAGCGGAGGCTGAGCGGATCCGGGCCGAGGCCGGTGAGTACGCCGGCCGGCTGACCGGGGATGCGCAGCGCTACGCCGGTGACACCCTGGGCGGGCTGGTCGACACCCTGCAGCGCCTGCTCGGCACCGCGGAGAACGGGCGGGCGGCTCTGGCCGGCAGCGCGCCGGCTCCGGGACTCTCCGGCCTGGAGCCCGACCCCGGACCCGACCCGGATGCCGGCCCGGAGGCCGGGCTCTGACCGCGCGATTTCACCGCCGCCCGGGCTCTCGGGTAACCTGAACGACGGCCTAATCGGTGATTGGGTCGAGTACGCACGTTTCGGCAATGATTCGATGGAGCACGTGAACCCGCGCAGCCCGTTCGTCCTGGATACCCGGGAACTGAACCGTCGAGCGGGCACCAAGCGCGACTACCAACGTGAGATGCCGGCACCGGTGCAGCTCGGCCTGGACATGATCGGGGTGCCCGAGGGCACGCCGCTGGCACTGACCGTCCGGCTCGAATCGGTCACCGAAGGGATCCTGGCGACAGGAACGGTGACCGGCGAGGTGGCCGGCGAGTGCGGGCGGTGTCTCAACGGGTTCCGCGACGGGTTGGCCGTCGATTTCATGGAGTTGTTCGCCTACCGGGACAGCAACACCGAAGAGACGACGGACGCCGATGAGATCCCCCGGCTCGAGGGCGACTTGCTCGACCTGGAGCCGGTGGTGCGGGATGCGGTGGTGCTCAGCCTGCCGCTCACCCCGCTGTGCCAGCCGGACTGCGCCGGCCTGTGTCCCCAGTGCGGGGAGCGGCTGGACGATCTGCCGGCCGGGCACGGCCACGAGCAGTTGGATCCGCGTTGGGCCGCTCTGGCGGAGCGGTTCGGCGCGGACGGATCAAGTGCGACCGGCGACGGCGCACCGAGCACTACCGATAACGAGGAGTAGACGTCGTGGCCGTTCCCAAGCGGAAGACCTCGCGCAGCAACACCCGCAGCCGCCGGTCGCAGTGGAAGACCAGCGCACCGACGCTGGTCACCTGCCCGAACCGGGCGTGCGGGCAACCGAAGCTGCCGCACACCGCCTGCACCAACTGCGGCCAGTACGACGGTCGCCAGGTCCTGGCGGTCTGACCCGCCTGACCCGGCCAGTCGTGGCGGACGGGCGCCCGTGATGAGCAAGCTGCCATCAGCGGCGGATCCGGCCGGCCTGGCGAGGGAGCTCGGGGTCGAACTCGATCCCGAGCTGTTGACGCGTGCCCTGACCCACCGCTCGTATGCCTACGAGAACGGCGACGTGCCGCACAACGAGCGGCTGGAGTTCCTTGGCGACGCCGTCCTCGGCGTGGTCATCACCGAGGCGCTGTATCGCCGCCATCCCGACCTCGCCGAGGGCAAGCTGGCCAAGTTGCGAGCATCGGTGGTCAACATGCGGGCGCTGGCCGATGTGGCCCGCCGGATCGGCGCCGATGGTATCGGCAAGTACCTGCGGCTGGGTCGCGGCGAGGACAACACCGGGGGCCGGGACAAGGCCTCGATCCTGGCCGACACGCTGGAAGCCATCCTCGGGGCGATCCATGTCGAGCACGGCATCGCCGTGGCCAGCACGGTCATTCACACCCTGTTCGACCCGGTGCTCGATGCGGCGTCGAACTCGGGCGCGGGGCTGGACTGGAAGACCTCGCTGCAGGAACTGACGGCCGAGCGCGGCCTCGGCGTTCCCGACTACACGATTACCGCCGACGGCCCGGACCATGCCAAGTCCTTCACCGCGGCCGCGGTCATCGCCGGGGTGAGCTACCCGGTCCGGCCCGGGCGGAACAAGAAGGAGGCCGAGCAGGCCGCTGCCCAGGCGGCGTGGCGGGCCCTGACCGGCGAGACCGGCCCGGACTCCGGTAACGGCGACGATCGAGCGGGCGATGCCGGAACTGCCTGAGGTCGAGACGGTTCGCGCCGGCCTGGCCAAGTGGGTGGTCGGGCGCCGCATCGCCTCGGTCGATTCCTTGCATCCCCGAGCAATCCGGCGCCATCTGGCCGGTCCGGTCGATCTGGCCCAGCGCCTTGCCGGCCGCACCATCAGTTCGGCCGAGCGCCGGGGCAAGTACCTATGGCTGCCGCTGGATGCCGGCCCGGAGGCCCTTATCGCCCACCTCGGCATGTCCGGCCAGTTGTTGATGCTGGACGCCGACGCGCCGCCGGGGCCGCATCTGCGCGGCCGGCTGCGCTTCGACGACGGGGGGCCGGAACTGCGTTTCGTCGACCAGCGCACCTTCGGCGGCTTGCATCTGGACGAGCTGGTGCCCGACCCGCCGGACTGGGTGCCCTCGAGCATTGCCCACATCGCCCGGGACCCACTGGACGACAACTTCGACGAGGCGGCCTGGATCAGCTCGGTGCGCCGTCGCAGCACGAGCATCAAGCGGGTCCTGCTGGACCAGTCCAGCCTGTCCGGGGTCGGCAACATCTATGCCGACGAAGCGTTGTGGCGGGCGCGGCTGCACGGCGACCGACCGGTGGCCGGCCTGACCCGCGGCCAGTTGGCCGGTCTGCTGGCCGACATCCGCTCGGTGTTCGGCGACGCCCTGCGAGCCGGCGGCACCTCCTTCGACTCGCTGTATGTCAACGTCAACGGCGAGAGCGGCTACTTCGATCGCTCCCTGCACGCCTACGGCCGTGAGGGTGAGCCGTGCACCCGATGCGGTCGCGCGATTCGCCGCCAGCAATGGATGAATCGTTCTTCCTACTTCTGCCCCAACTGCCAGCGCCCGCCCCGGCGGCGGCTGGCGGCATGAGCGAGCCGGCCCGGCTGACCGCCTGGGTGCACGGTCGGGTTCAGGGAGTCGGCTTCCGCTGGTGGACCCGGGCGCGGGCGTTGGAGCTGGGTCTGGTCGGCACGGCCAGCAACTTGGCCGACGGCCGGGTCGAGGTGGTGGCCGAGGGTCCTCGGCCGGCGTGCGAGCAGTTGCTGGCGGCATTGCAGTCCGAGCAGACTCCGGGTTCCGTCCGGCACGTCGAGTTCCGCTGGAGCCCGCCCCGCAGTGATCTGACCGGCTTCAAGGAGCGCTGAGCGCGCTCGGCTCCGGCCGGGCGGCGCCAGCGGCAGGCGCCGCGCCCGGAGATTTGTTTTGCCGGGCCAGCAGTGCGACCATTGCATTACCACATCAGTTACGACCGGCCGCTCGCCGGGCCGCCGCGGTGAAACCGATCCGACCGGGTCAAGCTCCACGGCGAACGCCGACCGGGCGTCGAAAGTCCGTGAAAGGTCGCCACCATGGCCAGGGCCCTGCTGGGACATCTTCCGAACGTTGCCGACCGTCATCTCGTCGAGGAAGTCGCTCGGTTGCGGGGACGGGTTCGGGATCTGGAGAACGAGGTCGCCGAACTGAAGGCCACCCACGAGTCGAGCCAGCTGATGGACGAGCTGAGCCGGCTCACCTCGGACGCCACCGCTTCGGTCTGAGGCCGCCTTCGGGCGGCTGGCGTCCTCCGCAGTCGGGCGGTCCTGACCGACCGGCCCGCGGCGGCTGCCGTTGTCACCCGGTCGGCTGAAGTAGGCTGACCCGGATCAGCGACAGCGACCTGTGGCGGAGCCTGCGTGCATCTGAAGTCATTGACCCTGAAGGGCTTCAAGTCCTTCGCCTCGGCCACCACACTTCGCTTCGAACCCGGCATCACCGCCGTCGTCGGACCCAACGGTTCGGGTAAGTCCAACGTTGTCGACGCGATCGCGTGGGTGCTGGGCGAGCAGGGGGCCAAGGCGTTGCGCGGCGGGAAGATGGAAGATGTCATCTTCGCCGGAACGTCCGGTCGGGCGCCGCTCGGCCGGGCCGAAGTCACCCTGACCATCGACAACTCCGACGGCGCCCTGCCCATCGACTACGTCGAGGTCTCGATCACCCGGCGGATGTTTCGCGACGGTGCCAGCGAATACGAGATCAACGGTGACAGCGCGCGGTTGCTGGACATCCAGGAGCTGCTGTCGGACTCCGGCATCGGCCGGGAGATGCACGTCATCGTCGGTCAGGGACAGCTCGACTCTGTCCTGCAGGCCCGGCCCGAGGATCGCCGTGGCTTCATCGAGGAAGCCGCCGGGGTGCTCAAGCATCGCAAGCGCAAGGAAAAGGCGCTGCGCAAGCTCGACGCGATGCAGGCCAACCTGACCCGGTTGACCGACCTCACCGGGGAGTTGCGCCGCCAGCTCAAACCGCTGGGCAAGCAGGCCGAGGTCGCCCGCCGGGCCGCCGGCGTGCAGGCGGAACTGCGCGACTCCCGGCTCCGGCTGCTGGCCGACGACCTGGCCGGCCTGACCGCCAAGCTCGCCGCCGAGGTGGCCGACGAGGAGGCCGTCCGGGCCCGGCGGGCCGAGGTCGAGCAGGCGCTGGCCGAGGCCGGCGGACGCGAGGCCACCCTGGAGCAGGATCTGGCCGCCGACGCACCGGCGGTAACCGCAGCCCAGGAGCTGTATTTCACCTTCTCGGCATTGGCCGAACGCTTCCGCGGCACCCAGACCCTGGCCGGGCAGCGGCTGCGGCACCTGGAGGAGTTCGCCGAGGAGGAGCGGCGCGGCCGGGACCCGGAGGAGCTCGAGGCCGAGGCGGCCGAGTTGCGGAAAGAGGAGCTGCTGCTGGCCGACGCGCTCGAGCAGGCGCGCGAGGCGTTGCAGACGGCGGTGTCCGAGCGGCAACGGGGCGAGCGCGAACTGGCCGACGCCGAGCGGGCGCTGGTCGCGGCGGCCCGGGCGGCGGCCGACCGGCGCGAGGGTCTGGCCAAGCTCGCGGGCCAGGTCAACGCCCTGCGCAGCCGGGCCGCGGCCGGCGGCGACGAGATCGCCCGTCTGGCCGCCGCCGCCGAGCAGGCGCGCGAGCGGGCGGAGGCGGCCCGGCTGGAGCTGGAACAGGCCAGTGGCGAGGTCGGTGCCCTGGACGAGGGTGAACTCGACCTGGACAGCGCGCACGAGGCCGCCCTGGCCCGGCAGGCCGAGTGCTCGCAACGACGGGCCGAGCTGAGCGAGCAGCTGCGCGCGGCCGAACGCGATCGCTCGACCTGGACGGCCCGGCGCGAGGCCCTGGCCCTGGGCCTGCAACGCAAGGACGGCGCCGGGGCGCTGCTGGCCCAGCCCGAACCCGCAGGCGTGCTCGGCGCGGTGGCCACCCTGCTGGACGTCGAACCCGGCTTCGAGCCGGCGCTGGCCGCCGCCCTCGGCCCGATTGCCGACGCGGTCGCGGTGGCGTCGGTGAGCGATGCCGGCCGGGCGCTGCAGCAGCTCAAGCATGCTGACTCCGGGCGGGCCGGACTGCTCGTCGGCGGCGGCGGAGCTGGCGAGCGGGCCGGTTGGCCCACCCTGCCGGGGTCCGCCCGCTGGGCCGTGGACCTGGTCCGGGTGCCGGCTGCGCTGGCCGCAGCGGTGCAGTCGGCCTTGACCCGGGTGGCCGTAGTCGACGACCTGGCCGCGGCCGAGGAGCTGGTCGATCAGCAGCCCACCGTCCGGGCCGTGACCCGGGACGGCGACCTGTTGAGCCGGGACTGGGCTTTCGGCGGTTCCGGTTCGGCCCCCGGCGCGATCGAGGTCCAGGCGGCCCTGGATGAGGCAACCGGGCACGCCGAGGCGGCCGAGGCCCGTTGCGCCGAGCTCGAGGCGGAGCTGGAGCAGGTGCGCGGGACCGAGGCCGAGCAGCAGGCCGTGGTCGAGCAGACCCTGGCCGCGCTGAACGCCTCGGACGCCCAGCTCAATGCGGTGGCCGAGCGGCTGGCCCAACTGGCCGCGACCGAGCGCTCGGCCGCCGGTGAGGCCGAGCGGCTGGATCAGGCCCGCGTCGCCGCCACCGAGGCTCGCGACAGCGACCTGGCCGGGCTGGCCGAGCTCGAGCAGCGGCTACAACTGGCCCAGACCGAGACCGAGGACGGCGGGGAAGAACCGTCGCCGGAACAGCGTGACGAGCGCGCAGCCTTCGTGGCCAGCGCCCGCCAGGCCGAGATGGACGCCCGGCTCTCCGTACGTACCCAGGAAGAACGAGCCCGGGCCATGTCCGGCCGGGCCGATCAGCTCATGCGGGCGGCCGCGGCTGAGCGGCAAGCCCGCCGGCATCAGGAGGAGGCCCGGCAGCGCCGCGCCCGTGGGGCGGTGGTCGCGGCGGCGGTCCGGGACGCGGCCGAGGCCGGCCTGGCCCACGTCGCCACGGGCCTGGCCCGGGCCGCGGCCGAGCGGGACCGGGTGCAGGCGGCCCGGGCCGACCGCGAGCAGGCCCTGGCCCAGGTCCGGACCCGCGTGCGGGAACTGACGGCCCAGCTGACCCAGCTGACCAACGCGGTACATCGCGACGAGGTGGCCCGGGCCGAGCAGCGCTTGCGCATCGAGCAGCTGTCCGAGCGGGCGGTCGAGGAGTTCGGCCTCGAGGTCGAGGCCTTGCTGGCCGAGTACGGAAACGACCAGCCGGTGCCCCCGTCGGCCCAGGAGATGGCCGAGTACCAGCAGGCGCTCGATCGCGGTGAACAGGTGTTCCAGCCCCAGCCCGGACCTTTCGATCGCAAGCTGCAGGAGAAGCGCGCGGCGAGGGCCGAGCGGGATCTGGCCCTGCTGGGCAAGGTGAATCCACTGGCGCTGGAGGAATTCGCGGCGTTGGAGGAGCGGCACCAGTTCCTGGCCACCCAGCTGGAGGACCTGAAGAACACCCGTCGTGACCTGCTGACCGTGGTCAAGGAGGTCGACGACAAGATCCTCGAGGTGTTCACCGCCGCCTACCACGACGTGGCTCGGGAGTTCGAGGTCGTCTTCGCCACGCTCTTCCCGGGCGGCGAGGGCCGGCTGGTGCTGACCGAGCCCGATGACATGCTCACCACCGGAGTCGAGGTCGAGGCCCGACCGCCCGGCAAGAAGGTCAAGCGGCTGTCGTTGCTGTCTGGCGGGGAGCGGTCACTGACCGCCGTCGCCATGCTGGTCGCCATCTTCCGGGCCCGGCCCAGCCCGTTCTACGTCATGGACGAGGTCGAGGCGGCCCTGGACGACGTCAATCTCGGCCGCCTGGTGGGGCTGATCGGCGAGCTGCGCGCCAGCAGCCAGCTGATCATCATCACCCACCAGAAGCGGACGATGGAGGTGGCTGACGCCCTCTACGGCGTCACGATGCGCGGCGACGGCATCACCCAGGTCATCAGCCAGCGGCTGCGGGAGCCGGGTGAGCCCACCCCGGCCGGGGCCACGGCCACCGTCGGGGCGGGCTGACCGCCTCCGCCGGGTTCGGGCCGGGCTGGAACACTGGAACGGTGCTTGCCGTAATCCTCATCGTCCTGGCCATACTGGTCATCGCTGCCGTCGCCGCCACCGCTCTGGTGGTACCGCGCCGCCGTGGTCGGAGCGAGATCCCACCCCCGGGCCCGGCGACCTCGACCTTGCCGCCGCCGGAGACGGCGGAGAAGGTGGCCGAGCCGGGCGCGCCCCCGCTGGCCCAACCGGAGCTTCTCGAGCCGGCCGTCGTCGAACCGGTGCCGACCGAGGCGCCGGCTCTGGAGACGCCGGAGCCGACGGCCGGGCGGATGCAGCGGCTGCGGGCCCGCTTGGCCCGCTCCCAGAACGTGTTCGGCCGCAGCCTGCTGGCCGTGCTGGCCCGGGACCGGCTCGACGACGCGGACTGGGAGGAGGTCGAGGAGGCGCTGCTGTCGGCCGACGTCGGGGTGGCGCCGACCATGGAGATCGTGGCCCGGCTGCGCAGCCGGACCCAGGTCGCCGGCACCCGCGAGCCGGGCGAACTGCGCGCCATGCTGGCCGAGGAACTGGTCACCGCCCTGCAGCCGGAGCTCGACCGCAGCCTGCGGACGTCGCGCGACGGGGCCGAGCCCGCGGTGCTGATGGTGGTCGGCGTGAACGGAACGGGCAAGACGACCACCTGCGGCAAGCTGGCGCGGGTCCTGGTGGCCGACGGGCGCAGCGTGCTGCTCGGTGCGGCCGATACCTTCCGGGCCGCGGCTGCCGACCAGCTGCAGACCTGGGGATCGCGGGTCGGGGCCGAGACCGTGCGCGGTCCCGAGGGCGGTGATCCGGCCAGCGTGGCCTTCGACGCGGTCAGGCAGGGTCGCGAGGGCGGCGTGGACGCGGTGCTCATCGACACCGCCGGCCGGCTGCACACCAAGGTCGGCTTGATGGACGAGCTGGGCAAGGTCAAGCGGGTGGTCGAGCGGCACGGTCCGATCGACGAGGTACTGCTGGTGCTCGATGCCACCACCGGCCAGAACGGCCTGATCCAGGCCCGGGTGTTCACCGAGGTGGTGGACGTGACCGGGGTGGTCCTGACCAAGCTCGACGGGACCGCCAAGGGCGGCATCGTGATCGGGGTCCAGCGCGAGCTCGGAGTCCCGGTGAAGCTGGTCGGGCTGGGCGAGGGGCCGGACGACCTGGCTCCGTTCGACCCGGCTCAGTTCGTCGACGCGCTGCTCGGCTAGCGCGGCTCAGGCACGATTTCGCAACGACGCGGAAAGGCAACCACGTGAAGGCGCTCTACAAGGCCGAGCCCGGTCCCGGCTTCCAGCTGGTCGATCGTCCCGAACCGGAAGCCGGTCCCGGCCAGGTCAAGACCCGGGTCTGGCGGACCGGCATCTGCGGCACCGATCTGCACATCGCGGCCTGGGATGCCTGGGCCCAGGCCGAGATCCGGACCCCGCTCATCCCCGGCCACGAGTTCTACGGCGAGGTCGTGGCGATCGGATCGGGGGTGCGCGACGTCCAGGTCGGCAACCGGGTCTCCGGTGAGGGGCACGTCGTGTGCGGCAACTGCCGCAACTGCCGGGCCGGCCGGCGCCAGATGTGCATCCGGATGCAGTCGGTCGGAGTGCACCGGGACGGGGCATTCGCCGAGTACATCGTCATCCCGGAGAGCAACGTCTGGGTCCACCAGGGCGAGATCGATCCTGATCTGGGCGCGATCTTCGATCCGTTCGGCAACGCGGTGCACACCACCCTGAGCTTCCCGCTGGTGGGGGAGGACGTACTGATCACCGGGTCGGGCCCGATCGGTCTGATGGCCGCGGCGACCGCTCGCCACATCGGAGCCCGGTACGTGGTGACCACCGACATCAGCCCGGCCCGGCTCGAGCTGGCCCGCCAGATGGGGGTGGACCTGGCCGTGGACGTGCGGTCCGAGACCATCGCCGATGCCCAGCACCGGCTCGGCATGCGGGAGGGCTTCGACGTCGGCCTGGAAATGTCCGGGCATCCCAGCGCGCTGCCGGACATGATCGCCAACATGAACCACGGGGGCCGGATCGCCATGCTCGGCTTGCCGAGTTCGGCCATCAGCATCGACTGGGCCCGGGTGGTGACGCATATGCTGACCATCAAGGGCATCTACGGCCGGGAGATGTTCGAGACCTGGTATGCGATGTCAGCCATGCTCGCCTCGAGCCAGCAGCTGCGCGATGCGGTTTCCTCTGTCGTCACCGACCGGTTCCCGGCCGCCGACTGGGAGCAGGCGTTCGCCACGACCGGATCCGGCAGCTCGGGCAAGGTAGTGCTCGACTGGACCATCGACTAGGGAGGTCGCGGTGTACGGCAGTGCCAAAGCCCATTTTGCCGGCATTCTCGAGGAGGTCCGCTCCGCCGGCCTGTACAAGCACGAACGCAGCATCGACACCCCGCAGGCGGCCCACATCGATTCCGGGGGCCAGCCGGTCCTCAACTTCTGCGCCAACAACTACCTCGGCCTGGCCGACGATCCGCGCTTGCTGGCGGCCGCCCATCAGGCCCTGGACGAGCGTGGCTTCGGCATGGCCAGCGTCCGGTTCATCTGCGGCACGCAGGACCGGCACCAGGAGCTGGAACGGCGGGTGGCCGAGTTCCTGCAGACCGAGGACTGCATCCTGTTCTCCTCGTGCTTCGACGCCAACGGTGGCGTGTTCGAGGCCCTGTTCACCGCCGAGGACGCGGTCATCTCCGATGAGCTGAACCACGCGTCGCTGATCGACGGCATCCGGCTGTGCAAGGCCCGCCGGCTGCGGTACCGCAACCGCGACATGGCCGACCTGGAAACCCAGTTGCAGGCCGCGGCTGACGCCCGGCACCGGATCGTCGTCACCGACGGCGTGTTCTCGATGGACGGCTACCTGGCCCCGCTCCCGGAGATCTGCGAGCTGGCCGAGCGGTACCACGCCATGGTGCTGGTCGACGACTCGCACGCCACCGGCTTCGTCGGGCCCGGTGGTCGCGGTACCGCAGAACATTTCGGGGTCGCCGATCGCATCGACATCCTGACCGGGACGTTCGGCAAGGCCCTGGGCGGCGCCTCCGGTGGCTACGTCGCCGCCCACGCCGAGATCGTCGAGTTGCTCCGGCAGCGGGCCCGTCCCTACCTGTTCTCCAACTCCATTGCCCCGCCGGTGGTGGCCGGGGCGTTGACCGCACTGGAGCTGGTGGAGCAGTCGGGCGACCTGCGGGACAGGTTGCGGCACAACGCCGAACTCTTCCGGCGCCGGATGACCGAGGCGGGCTTCGACCTGCTGCCGGGGGAGCATCCGATCGTGCCGGTCATGATCGGAGACGCCGCGGTCGCGGGCCGGATGGCCGACGCCATGCTGGCCGAGGGCGTGTTCGTGATCGCGTTCAGCTATCCGGTCGTGCCCCAGGGCAAGGCCCGGATCCGGGTGCAGCTGTCGGCCGTCCACACCGATGACGACATCGAGACCTGCGTGCGGGCGTTCGAGGCCGGTCGGGCCGCGGTGGCTGGATAGCGGGTCGCCGGCGCTAGGCGCCGGCGACCACACCCAGGTCCTGGTAGACGCCCAGCGGGTTGCCCCACGGGTCGGCCAGGTTGGCGAAGGCCACCAGCCCGGGCAGCCGCTGTACCGGGGCGGGTTCGAAGCCCTTGCTCTGCAGCAGCGCCACTGCGGCGTCTATGTCGTCGACCTGCAGCCGGACCCGGTAGCCGGCCGGGGTGATGTTCTGCCGGCCGGTGGCCAGTTGCAGCCACGCACCGGGGGAGATCTCCCACTCGTAGAAGTCCTGGTCGGGGCCGAGGTCGGGCTCGCGCCCGATCAACGCCGAATAGAAGGTCAGCGCTTCGTTCCGGTCACCGGTGTGGATGGCCACAGTGAGGCCGCGGACGCTCATCTCGGTCATTGGCTGACCATATCGGTCCGGTCCGGGCTCGGCGGCGGCGCCTCCATTGCCCGATCAGTCCCGGCGTTGCCGGACCGCTACCGCCCGCCGCGCGACATCGGTCGCGTCCAGGAAGGCCCGGCGAACGCCGTCGGCCAACGGACCGGCCAGCGCGCGCTCGGCCTCGGTCAGCAGTTGCGGCGACGCGTGGCTGAACGGGTAGCACATGCCGATGGTCTGGCTCAACGGGAAGCCGGTACGGAACTCGGCCGTGGCCGCCATCGCCGGGAAGAAGCGCGCGGCATAGGGCGCGGTCAGCTCGTCCTGAGAAGGTTCGAAGAAGGCCTGCGCGATCTCGTAGATCTCGTACGCCGACCGGGAACTGGGCTCGGTCAACGCCTGCCAGGCTTCGGCCTTGGCCACGGCATCGGGCCGGATCGCCCGAGCCCGCGCCGCATGCAGGGCACCGGCGGTCGAGGGATCGAGCGCCTGCTCGGCCGCGATCTCGGCCTCCCCGAGGCCGCCCAGCGCGGCCAGCCGGATCACCAGGGACCAGCGCAATTCGGCGTCCAGGTCCAGGCCGGCCGGGACGGAGCCGGCCAACCAGCGAGCCAGCAGTTCGCTGTCGTCGCTGGTCGCGATCAGCCCGCGTGCGGCGGTCAGTTGCAGGTCCGAGCCTGCTCCGGCGGCCGCCAGCCGGGCCTGGGCCAGCTGCGCGACCCGGGCCCGGCGCCCCGGCCGTTCGGCGGCGAGGGCGAAGCGGGCCAGCAGGTAGCGGTTGGCGTAGCCGAGCATCTCGGCCAGCACGAGCTCTTCGGGCTCGGTGGCCAGCGCCGCCACCAGGATGTCCAGCGCCCGTTCCGAGCTCAGCTCGGCCGAGCGCACCCCGTCCCGCAAGGCGTTGTAGAGCATGGTCCGGGTCCGGTTGTCGGGCGCCCGGCCGAGCAGCGCGGCCAGCTCGGTCCAGGAACCGAGCCGATGCTTGGCCCACGTCTCATCGGTGGCGTCGGCCACCACGTACCGCGTGGCGGCGGGCATCGGCAGCCGGACCTCGGCCGCGCCCAGCGTGATCTCGCTCGTCGCCGTGAGGCCGGCATCCTCGTCGTAGCCGGCGACCGTTACCCGGTGCGGCCGGTCGGCGTCGTCCGGACTGAGCCGGCTCAGCACGGCCTGGGAGTCCCGCAGCTCGGCGGTGATGGTGTCCAGACCGGCCGTCTGCGGCCACTGCTTGGACCAGTTCGGCAGGTCCGACGCCCCGGCCCGGGTCCAGGACTCGAGCAGGTCCTCCAGGGTGGCGTTGCCGAAGGCGTGCCGGGCGAAATGCTCGTCCAGCCCGGCGCGAAACACGTCGTCGCCGAGATAGGCCGCGAGCTGGCGCAGGGCCGAGGCGCCCTTGGCGTAGGAGATGCCGTCGAAGTCCTGCAGGGCCGCCGCGGCCGTGCTGGCCCCGTTGCCGGCCACCGGGTGCGTCGAGGGGGCTTGATCGGCGACCGAACCCCAGTCCTTGCGGGTGATGCCGTACTGGGTCCAGGACAGCCGGCCCGGATACCCGTCCATCCCGGCGCAGACCCGGTAGGCCAGGTACTCGGCGAAGGACTCGTTCAGCCACAGGTCGTCCCACCACCGCATGGTGACCAGGTCGCCGAACCACATGTGACCCATCTCGTGGGCCACCGTGGCCGCGCGCAGTACCCGCTCGCCCTCGCTGGCCCGCGACCGGAACACGTACTGCTCGCGCAGGGTGACGCAACCCGGGTTCTCCATCGCTCCGGCGTTGAAGTCGGGCACGAAGACCTGGTGGTACTCGCCCCAGGGATAGCGCTGCCGGAACAGCTCGTGGTAGGCGTCGAAGGAATCCTTGGTGATCCGGAACAGGTCCGCGGCCTCGGCCTGCAGTGGTTCGGCCAGCGAGGCCCGGGCGTGCAGGCCGAGCGGGATGCCGTCATGCTCGTCGGTCACCGAGGCGTAGGGCCCGGCGGCCAGGGTCACGAAGTAGGTCGACATCGGCCGGCTGGTCGCCAGCTGCCAGTGCCCGTCGCTCAACCTGGTCGCGGGCGAGTTGCCGAGCACGATCCAGCTCGCCGGGCAGCGGACCTCGATGTCGTAGCGCGCCTTCAGATCGGGCTGGTCGAAGCAGGCGAACCAGCGTGGGGCGGCGTCCAGGAACGACATCGCGTACAGGTAGACATTGCCGTCGAGCGGGTCGATGTGGCGGTGCAGTCCCTCGCCGTCGTTGGAGTAGCGCATCCGGGCGACGACCCGGACCTCGTTGTCCGGCTGCAGGCCGGTCAGGGGCAGCCGGCCGTCGACGACGGTGCCCGGATCCAGGGGCCGTCCGTTGAGCTCGGCCGAGACGATGCCGGCCGCCTGCACGTCGAGGAAGGTGTGCGAACCGGGACGTGCGGAGAAGGCGATGGTGACGTCGGAGACGAACTCCGGGCCGGTCTTGGGCAGGTCCAGGGTCAACCGGTAATGGCCGACGGTGATCAGTTCGGCTCGCTCGTGCGCTTCGGCGCGCCGCAGGCTTGGCATAGCCACGAGGTTACTGACCCGGCGGAGTGGTTCAGGCCGGCGGCCCTGACGGGTGCGACCCAATGGACAAAAGGCAAAACAGGCCCCCCGGCAGCGGTGTGACCTGCAACCGTTAATACGCCCGAAACAACCCGGGGCCGAGCCGGAAACACCGGATCGGGAATCTGTGAGCCACCTCGGGCAGCGCCGCCCGGTCATCCCACCCATCGAAGGAAAGGGCGCGTTGTGCTCCTAGCAGACGCAGTGACCCCGGATTCGGGAAACACGGCCTGGATACTCGCCTCGGCCGCACTGGTGATGCTGATGACGCCAGGCCTGGCGTTCTTCTACGGCGGCATGGTCCGTGGCAAGAACGTGCTGAACATGCTGATGATGAACTTCATCTGCCTGGCCGTCGTCGGCGTGCTGTGGATCTTCTTCGGCTTCTCCTGGTCGTTCGGTGCCAGCCACTGGGGCGGCCTGATCGGCTGGACGAAGGACTTCTACGGCCTCGGCAAACCGGACGTGCTGACCGGTGTCTGGACCTCCAGTGCCAAGGTGCCGATCCTGGTCTTCGCCATGTTCCAGCTGATGTTCGCCATCATCACGCCGGCCCTGATCTCGGGCGCGATCGCCGACCGGGTCAAGTTCTGGGGCTGGACGCTGTTCGTCCTGCTCTGGGCTTCGGTCGTCTACTTCCCGGTCGCCAACTGGGTCTTCGGCACCGGCTGGATCCTGAACAAGCTGCGGGCCGAGGACTTCGCCGGCGGCACCGCGGTGCACATCAATGCCGGTAGCGCCGCGCTGGCCCTGGTGTTCGTACTCGGCAAGCGCGCCGGCTGGCGGCGCGACCCGATGCGGCCCCACAACGTGCCGTTCGTGCTGCTCGGCGCGTCGCTGCTGTGGTTCGGCTGGTACGGCTTCAACGCCGGCTCGGAGGGTGCCGCGGACGGCACGGCCGGGCTGGCCTTCACGACCACCACCGTAGCCACCTGCGCCGCCACCTTGGGCTGGTTGCTGGTCGAGCAGTTGCGCGACGGCAAGCCGACGACGGTCGGCGCGGCGTCGGGGGCGGTGGCCGGCCTGGTCGCGATCACCCCGGCCTGTGCCTTCGTCTCACCACTGGGTGGCATCGCCATCGGGTTCATCGCCGGCATGCTGTGCGCGCTGGCGGTCGGTCTGAAGTTCCGCTTCGGTTTCGACGACGCGCTCGACGTGGTCGGCGTGCACCTGGTCGGCGGGCTCACCGGCACCATCCTGATCGGCTTCTTCGGTTTCGACCACGGCGCTCTGGCCGGCGGGGTCGAGGCCAAACGCGGCCTGTTCTACGGTGGTGGTCTGGCGTTGCTGTGGGTGCAGATCATCGCGGCCGCCTCGGTATTCGCCTACTCCTTCGTGGTGACGTTCGTGATCGGCTCGATCATCAAGGCGCTCGGCCTGCTCCGGGTCTCGCCCGAAGCCGAGCAGGTCGGCCTCGACGAGTCCGAGCACGCCGAGACCGCGTACGCCTTCTCCTCCGTCTCGGGTGGCACACTGACCCATCCGAGCGGTGGCGCCGCGGCTGCCTCCGACCCAGCACGGCTGTCCGGACAGGGAGTGTGAGGCGAGGATGAAGCTGGTTACCGCAATCATCAAGCCGTTCAAGCTCGACGACGTCAAGGTTTCGCTGGAAAACCTCGGCATTCAGGGGCTTACCGTGACCGAGGTGTCCGGCTTCGGCCGGCAACGGGGGCACACCGAGGTCTACCGGGGAGCGGAGTACACCGTGGACCTGGTGCCCAAGGTACGGATCGAAGTGCTGGTCGAAGCGGCTGACTCGGCCAAGGTCGTGGACGCGGTGGTCGAGGCGGCCCGGACCGGCAAGATCGGCGACGGCAAGGTCTGGGTGACCGACGTCGACGCGGTGGTCCGGGTCCGGACCGGCGAACGGGATGAAGACGCAGTCTGATCTCGACATCTCCTCGGCCCGGGCGAGCCTGCTCGCCCGGGCCGAGGAGATCGGCGCGCCGTTGCGAGCTGAGCTGACCGCGCTCTACGACCGCTGGCTGACCGGCCTGCTGCCGAACCGGCCGGGTATCGCGCTGCTGGCGGTGGGCGGACTGGGCCGCCGGGAGCCCACCCCGCACGGGGACCTGGACCTGGTCCTGCTGCACGACGGCAAGGTCGGCGACATCGCCGACGTGGCCGACGAACTCTGGTACCCGATCTGGGACGCCAAGCTGGGGCTGGATCACTCGGTCCGCACGACCGAGCAGGCCATCGCGGTGGCCGAGGCCGATCTGAAAGCCATGCTGGGCCTGCTCGATGCGCGCCACATCGCCGGCGATCCGGCGTTGACCGGGTTGCTGCGGGAGCAAGTCATCTCCCGCTGGCGGCGGTCGGCCGTGACCCGGTTGCCCGAGCTGCAGGAGCTGGCCCGTAGCCGCTGGGCGGTCCGGGGCGAGGCGTCATTCCTGCTCGAGCCGGACCTCAAGGACTGCCGGGGCGGGTTGCGCGATTGGGTGGGACTGCGCGCACTCGCCTCGGCCCAGCTCATCGACCTCACCGCGGCCGTGCTCGAAGCCAGCACCGCCCTGCTTGACGTGCGGGGGGAACTGCATCGGTTGACCGGCCGGGCCACCGACGTGCTGCGGGCCCAGGACCGTGAGGGGGTGGCGCTCGCTCTCGGGCTGGCCTCACCGGACGCCGCCTTGCGGATGGTCAACGAAGCCGCCCGCACCCTGGCCTATGCCACCGACGTCGGCTGGCGCCGGGTGGCGGCGCTCAATCCGCCGGCCGGGCGTCGGCTGTTGCGCCGGCTGCGGGGCGGTCCCAGCCCGCTGACAGATCCGGTGCGGCAACCGCTGGCCAAGGACGTGGTGGCCCAGTCCGGCGAGGTCGTGCTGGCCCGCGACGCCGATCCGTGGGCCGATCCGGTGCTCAGCTTGCGGGTGGCCCGGGCCGCCGCCACGGCCGACCTGCCGATCTCGCCGTACACGTTGACCCGGCTGGCCACCGAGACCGGTCCGCTGCCCGAGCCCTGGCCGGCCGCGGCCCGGGCCGAGTTCGTCGCCCTGCTCGGGGCGGGACGCCGGAGTCTGGCTCCGCTGGAGGCGCTTGACCAGCACGGGCTGCTGAGCCGGCTGATCCCGGAGTGGGAGGCGGTCCGCTTCCTGGCCCAGCACAACCCGGTGCACCGCTACACCGTCGACCGGCACCTGATCGAGACCGCGGTTCGGGCCAGCGACCACACCGCGGAGGTGGCCCGGCCGGACCTGTTGCTGGTCGGTGCGCTGCTGCACGACGTCGGCAAGGGCTACCCGGGCGATCACTCCGAGGTCGGGGAGCGGCTGGCCGAACGGATCGCCACCCGGATGGGTTTCCCGCCGGATGACGTGGCGGTGATCGCCGCGCTGGCCCGGCATCACCTCCTGCTGCCGGACACCGCCACCCGCCGGGATCTGGACGATCCCAGCACGATCGCCATCGTCACCGCGGCGATCGGATCCTCCGGTGCGCTGCTGGACCTGCTGCACGCCCTGACCGTGGCCGATGCGGCCGCGACCGGCCCCGCCGCGTGGAGCGAGTGGAAGGCCTCGCTGATCCGGCAACTGGTGCACCGGACCCGGCGGGTGCTCGGCGGCCAGGCGCTGCCACCGCCGGAACCCCCGTCGTCGCTGGTGCTGGAACTGGCCCGGCTCGGCCAGGTCCGGGTCGCCATCGACGGTAGCGACGTCATCGTGGCCGCGCCGGACGCGCCGGGCCTGCTGTCGGCGGCCTCGGGCCTGCTTGCCCTGCACTCGCTGGACGTGCAGGCCGCGGACGTGCGGACCGTCGACGGCATGGCGGTCAACCGGTTCACCGTGAGCCCGCGGTTCGGCGAGCTGCCGGATCCGGAGCGGCTCGACGGGGACCTGCGCCGAATCCTGGCCGGCTCGCTGGTGCTGGCCGAGCGGTTGCAGGCCAAGGAGGCGACCTACCGGCAGGCGGTGACGTCCGACGGCGCCCCGTTGCGACTGCTGTGGTTCGACGACGAGGCGACCGACGCCACCGTGCTCGAGGTCCGGACCCGGGACTCGATCGGCCTGCTCCACCGGGTGACGGCGGCGCTGGAGCGTGGTGGGGTCGACATCCGGGCGGCCCGGATCTCCTCGCTCGGCTCGTTCGTGGTCGATGCGTTCTACCTGACCGACGCCGAGGGCGAGCCCTTGTCGCCGGAACAGCAGAGCCTGGTCAGTGCCAGCATGAGCGAGGCCCTCACCTAGCCGAACTTGTTGACCGACCGGTCGGTCGGCGCTAACGTCGGGCTCGTGAACCAGCCCCGGGACGGCGGCCTCAGCGCCGACCAGTCGCGCCCTGACGGCGGGCCCGGTGATCCGCCCGGCCTGGACCTGACCCGGTTGACCGGTTGGCTCGACGCCGCCCAGCCCGGCCTGCGACAGGGCACGCTCGAGGCGGCGGTGATACCAGGCGGCCGGTCCAACCTCACCTACCGGCTGACTGACGGCCACCGGGTCTGGGCGCTACGACGGCCGCCGCTGGGGCACGTACTGCCGACCGCCCACGACATGGTGCGGGAATACACGGTGATCTCGAGCCTGTTCGGCAGCGACGTGCCGGTGGCGCAACCGGTTGCGTTGTGCACCGAGCCGGAGGTCCTGGGCCAGCCCTTCTACCTGATGTCCTTCGTCGAAGGGGTGGTGCTCGACTCGCCGGAACTCGTGCCGGATCCGGCCGCGGCCCGGCACTGCACCGAACTGCTGATCGATACCTTGATCGCGTTGCACCGGATCGAACCGGCCGCGGTCGGGCTGGCCGAGTTCGGCCGGCCCGAGGGATTTCTGGCCCGGCAGGTGGCTCGGTGGCACAAGCAGTTCCAGGCCTCCGTGCCCGGCGGCATGCCGGTCGAGGCGGCGGTCGTCGATCGATTGCAGCAGCACCTGCCTGAGCAGCCCGGCCAGGGCATAGTCCACGGTGACTACCGATTGACCAACGTGCTGTTCCGGCCCGACCTGTCGGCGATCGCCGCGGTCGTGGATTGGGAGATGGCCACGCTCGGCGATCCGCTGACCGACCTCGGGCTGCTCTACGTGTATCACGAGCGAGCCGGCACACCGGACGCGGTGATGGCCGACTTCCCGCCGGAACGAGGCTTTCTGAGCCCGGACGACATGCTGCAGCGCTATGCCGAGGCCACCGGTCAGGACCTGTCCGAACTGGATTGGTACATCGGTTTCGGCTACTTCAAGCTGGCCGTGATCGCGGCCGGCATCCATGCCCGCTTCGTGCAGGGCAAGACCGTGGGCGCCGGCTTCGAGGTGTTCGGCCGGCTGCGGGATTCGACCTTGGCTGCCGCCGACGAGCGGCTCCGGCCGTCGCATTGACAGGGGAACCGACGATGGATTTTCAGCACAGCGAGCGCTCGCGGCAACTGCAAGCCGACGTGCAGGCGTTTCTGGACGAGCAGGTCTACCCGGCCGAGGCCGACTTCGCCCGCCAGGACGAGGCGAATCGGGCGGCCGGCCAGCCGTTCCGCACGCCGGCGATCATCCAGGAGTTGAAGGTGGAAGCGCGCCGACGCGGGCTGTGGAACCTGTTCCTGCCCGACGCCGAGCACGGCGCCGGGTTGTCGGTGCTCGATTACGCTCCCATCGCCGAGCTGTCCGGCCGCTCGCTGCGACTGGCCCCGGAGGCGATGAACTGCGCCGCGCCCGACACCGGCAACATGGAACTGCTGGCCATGTTCGGCACCGACGACCAGAAGGCCGAGTGGCTGGAACCGCTGCTGGCCGGCGAGATCCGTTCGTGCTTCTCGATGACCGAACCCGCCGTTGCCTCCTCCGACGCCACCAACATCGCGGCAACCATCACCGCCGACGGCGATTCGTTCGTCGTCAACGGGCGAAAGTGGTGGTCCTCGGGCGCGATGCGGCCGGAATGCCGAGTCGCCATCGTGATGGCGGTGTCCGACCCGGACGCCGACCGGCACGCCCGGCACTCGATGATCCTGGTGCCACTGGACGCACCGGGCGTGACCCGGCACCGCTCCACCACCGTCTTCGGCTACGACGACGGGACCCACGGTGGTCATGCCGAGATCTCCTTCGACCAGGTTCGGGTGCCCGCGACCAACCTGCTCGGACCGCGCGGTGGCGGGTTCGGCATGGCCCAGGCCCGGCTCGGCCCGGGCCGGATCCATCACTGCATGCGCTGCCTGGGCGCCGGCGAACGGGCGCTGGAGCTGATGGTGCGCCGGGCCGGCGAGCGGAGCGCGTTCGGTGGCCCGCTGGCCCGCCAGGGCGTGATCCGGGAGTGGATCGCCGAGTCCCGGTTGGCGCTGGAGCAGGCTCGGCTGCTGGTGCTCAAGACGGCCTGGCTGATCGACACGGTCGGGGTCAAGCAAGCCGCGACCGAGATCGCCGCGATCAAGGTGGCCGCGCCGCGAGCAGCGTCCTACGTGGTCGACCGGGCCATCCAGACCTTCGGCGCGGCCGGGGTTTCGCAGGACACGCCGCTGGCCGAGATGTGGGCCGGACTGCGCACGATGCATCTGGCCGACGGTCCAGACGAGGTGCACCTGCGCAGCGTGGCCCGGGTGGAGCTGGCCAAGCGGGCGTGAGCGCCGTGTCCACGCCGGCCGATACCGCCGGCACCAGGTCGCGGATCGTGGCCGCGGCGGTGAGCCTGTTCGCCGAGCAGGGCTTCGACGCCACCAGCGTGAATCAGGTGGTGGCCCGGGCCGGAGTGGCCAAGGGCGCGCTGTACCACCACTTCAGTTCCAAGGACGATCTGCTGTACGAGGTGTACCGGGAACTGGTCAAGCGCCAGCTCGACGGTTTGACCGAGATCCTGGACCAGGCCGCGCCCCCGGCGCAGTCGCTGCGCGCGATCATCACCGACATGGTGGTGACCACGGCCGAGCGGGTGGCCGAGGCCAAGGTCTTCTTCCGGGAGAGCCACCGCCTGGGCGATGCCAACCAGCAGCGGGTGCGGGCCGACCGGCGCCGGATCCACGACGCGGTCACCGAACTGGTCCGATCAGCCCAGGCCAGCGGGGAATTCGCCCCGGTGGCCGGGCCGGAGATGGTCACGTTCACCATCTTCGGCGTGATCAACGAGCTGCCGGTCTGGTACTCACCGGACGGCCCGCTCACCCCGGCCGAGATCGCCGGCCAGCTGGCCGAGCTGGTGCTGGCCGGGCTGGGCGCGACCGAGAAGGGAAAACCATGACCTGGGGTCTGACCATCCCGCTCGCCGGCCTCTCCTTGCCGGCGCATCGGGAGCTGCTTTCGGCCCTGCCGGAGTGGGGGTTCTCCGACGTCTGGTCCTCCGAAGTGGCCGGCGCCGATGCCTTCACCCCGCTGGCCCTGGCCGCGGCCTGGCAGCCCCGGCTGGAACTGGGCACCGCCATCGTGCCGGTATTCACCCGCGGGCCGGCCCTGATCGCCCAATCGGCGGCCACGCTGGCCGCCGCCGCCCCCGGCCGGTTCAGCCTCGGACTGGGCGCCTCCAGCCCGGCGATCGTCCAAGCCTGGAACGGGCTGCGGTTCGAGCAGGCCTTCCGGCGCACTCGCGACGTGCTCCGGTTCACCCGCGCGGCCCTGGCCGGTGAGGTGGTGGACGGGTCCTTCGACACCTTCGCCATCTCCCGATTCCGGCTGGAGAACCCGCCGGACGAGCCGGTGCCGATCCTGCTCGCCGCGCTCCGGCCCCAGATGCTGGCACTGGCCGGGCGGGAGGCGGACGGGGCCATCCTGAACTGGCTCGCCGCCACCGACGTCGCGCGTTGCCTCGAGGCGGTCGGCAACCCGCAGTCGCGGATCGTGGCCCGGATCTTCGTCTGCCCGACCGAGGACGCCGGCTACGCCCGCGGGATGGCCAAGCGGATGATCGCGGCCTACCTGACGGTGCAGGCCTACGCCGAGTTCCACCGCTGGCTCGGGCGGGCGGATCAGCTGGGCGAGCTGTGGCGGTTGTGGGCGGCCGGCGACCGCAAGGCCGCGCTGGCCAGCATTCCCGACGAGGTCGCCGACGCGCTGGTCCTGCACGGACGCCCGGCCGAGTGCCGGGCTCAGGTGCAACGCTACGTCGAAGCCGGCGTGCAGCTGCCGGTGCTGGCCCTGCTCCCGACGCCGGAGCTGAGCGAGCGGCAGGCCCTGGCCGACACCTTGGCCGAACTCGGTCCGATCGGGGAATGATCCGGTGAACATAGTTGATTCGGTAGTTGTCGTCACCGGAGCCGGCAGCGGGATCGGGGCCGAGCTGGCCGCCCGATTCGCCGCCGCCGGTGCGGCCCACGTGGTGCTGGCCGACCGGGACCGGCCGGCGGTCGAGCGGGGAGCGCAGGCCATCGGGTCGGCGGCCAGTGCGGTTGAGGTCGATGTCACCGACGAGGCCGCGGTGCGGGGGCTGGTCGCGGCCGTACTCGAACAGCACGGTCGGATCGACCTGTTCTGCTCCAACGCCGGCCTCGCGCTCGGCGTCGGCATCGACGGCGACGACGAGCCGTGGCAGCGGGCCTGGTCGGTGCACGTGCTGGCGCATGTGTATGCCGCCCGGGCGGTGATCCCGGCGATGATCGAAGCCGGTGGCGGCTACCTGCTCAACACCGCCTCGGCCGCCGGGCTGCTGTCGGCCCCAGGTGATGCGCCGTACTCGGTGACCAAGCACGCCGCGGTGGCGCTGGCCGAGTGGCTGGCTTTCAGCTACCGAGACGCCGGCATCGGGGTCAGCGTGCTGTGCCCGATGGGCGTCGACACGCCGCTGCTGATGGACGGCCTGCAGGCCGGGCACGCCGGAGCCCGCGCGGTGGCGGCCTCCGGCACCGTGATCGGGGTGGCCGAGGTCGCCGACGCGGTGCTGGCCGGGCTGGCCGCAGAGACCTTCCTGATCCTGCCGCACCCGGAGGTCGGTAAGTTCTGGGCAGGAAAGGCGGCCGACCCGCAACGCTGGCTGGCCGGAATGGCCCGGCTGGCCGCCCACACCGGCAGCGCCGCGGACTGACGGCGTCAGCCACCCGAGACGATTCAGCGACCGACAACTGAGGGGACGAGAGCAGACATGGCTGGAGTGCAGGACCGGATCGCGCTGGTGACCGGCGCGGCGCAGGGGATCGGTGCGGCCATCGCCGCCCGGCTGGCCGCCGGCGGGGCCAAGGTGGCGGTGCTGGACCTCGACGAATCGGCCGCGGCCGAATCGGCGGCCCGCTTCGGCGGCCTGGGCCTCGGCGCCGATGTCAGCCAGGCCGACCAGGTCGAGGCCGCGGTGGCCACGGTGGTCGAGCAGCTCGGCGGCCTGCACATCCTGATCAACAACGCCGGGGTGCTGCGGGACAACCTGCTGTTCAAGATGTCGGAAAGCGACTGGGACACCGTGATAAACGTCCACCTCAAGGGTGCGTTCCTGTGCAGCAAGGCGGCCCAGCAGCACATGGTCGCGGCCAAGTACGGCCGGATCGTGAACATGTCCTCGACCTCGGCCCTGGGCAACCGGGGCCAGGCC
>Ga0187809_10000147_pt1 | contig 46898 bp, 45 predicted proteins | sample NC_wetland_sal_i_8_FD_132415 | JGI IMG/M metagenome (GOLD analysis project Ga0187809, IMG submission 132415) | Wetland sediment microbial communities from Neuse River Estuary, North Carolina, USA - ASW_4 | ecosystem: Environmental > Aquatic > Freshwater > Wetlands > Sediment | place: USA: North... | reverse complement strand
GTAAGCGACCAGGAGGCCCTTGATTTTCACGCCTCCGGCCGGCCCGGAAAGCTAGAGATCAACGCGACCAAGCCGATGGCGACCCAGCGCGACCTGTCGCTCGCCTATTCGCCGGGTGTCGCCGTGCCTGTCCGCGCGATTGCCGAAGAACCAAGCCGCGCTTTCGATTACACGACGCGCGGCAATGTCGTTGCCGTCATTTCGAATGGTACGGCCATCCTTGGTCTCGGCAATCTGGGCGCGCTCGCTTCCAAGCCGGTGATGGAAGGCAAGGCCGTCCTCTTCAAGCGCTTCGCCGACGTCGATTCGATCGACCTTGAGGTGGACACGCAGGACGTGGATGAATTCATCAATTGCGTCCGCTATCTCGGCCCGTCCTTCGGCGGGATCAATTTGGAAGACATCAAGGCGCCGGACTGTTTTATCATCGAGCAGCGCCTGCGCGAATTGATGGACATTCCCGTTTTTCACGACGACCAGCACGGCACCGCCATCATCGCCGCGGCGGGTCTCATCAATGCGCTCGACCTCACCGGCCGCGACATGAAGACGACGAAGCTCGTCTGCAACGGCGCGGGCTCGGCCGGCATCGCCTGCATCGAACTCCTGAAGGCCATGGGCTTTCCGCATGACAACATCATTTTGTGCGACACGAAGGGCGTCGTTTACCAAGGCCGTACCGAGGGCATGAACCAGTGGAAGTCGGCGCATGCCGTGAACACCGAAGCCCGCACGCTTGCCGATGCCGTAGCGGGCAGCGATGTCTTCTTCGGGCTCTCCGCCAAGGGCGCGCTGACGCCGGACATGGTGCGCTCCATGGCGAAGGACCCGATCATCTTCGCCATGGCCAATCCGGATCCGGAGATCACGCCCGAAGAGGTAGCCGCCATCCGCTCGGACGCCATCATAGCGACGGGGCGGTCCGATTATCCGAACCAGGTGAACAACGTCCTCGGCTTCCCCTATATTTTCCGCGGCGCGCTCGATGTCCGCGCGACGATGATCAATGAGGCGATGAAACTCGCTGCCGCGGAGGCGCTTGCGGCGCTGGCGCGCGAGGACGTTCCGGACGAAGTGGCCGCGGCCTATCAGGGTACGCGGCCGCGATATGGCGCGAACTATATCATCCCCGTCCCCTTTGATCCGCGCCTGATCTCGTCGATCCCGCTTGCGGTGGCGAAGGCGGCGATCGATTCGGGCGTCGCACGGCGGCCCATCCTCAATTTCGAAAAATATGCGCAGCAGCTTTCCGCGCGCCGCGATCCGATGGCCTCGACGCTCCAGCGTATCTATGACCGGGTGCGCCGCCAGCCGAAGCGCGTCGTTTTCGCCGAGGGCGAGGAAGAGCAGGTGATGCGCGCAGCCGTCTCCTACGTGAACCAGAAGCTTGGCACGGCGATCCTCGTCGGCCGCGACGACGTGATCCGCGAAAACGCTCGTGACGCCGGGGTCGAGATCGACCGCCCCGGGCTGGAGATCATCAACGCGCGCCTGTCGCGCCGCAACGGCGTCTATACCGATTATCTCTATGAGCGTTTGCAGCGGCGGGGTTTTCTCTTCCGCGATTGCCAGCGCCTCATCAACAACGACCGCAACCACTTCGCCGCCTGCATGGTGGCATTGGGCGATGCCGACGCGATGGTTTCCGGCCTGACGCGCAATTATTCCGACGTGCTCGATGACATCTGCCGCGTGGTCGACGCGAGGCCGGGGCATCGTATGATTGGCGTTTCCATCGTGCTCGCGCGCGGCCGCACCGTGCTGGTCGCGGATACCGCCGTGCACGACATGCCCGATGCCGAGGAAATCGCCAACATCGCCGAGGAAGCGGCGGGCTTCGCGCGCCGCATGGGCTATGAACCCCGCGTCGCCATGCTCGCCTATTCCACCTTCGGTAATCCGCCCGCCGAGCGTTCGGATCGTATCCAGGAGGCGGTGAAGCTGCTCGATCGGCGGCGCGTCGATTTCGAATATGACGGCGAGATGGCCGCCGACGTCGCGCTCGACCCGAAGCTGATGCGGCAATATCCCTTCTGCCGGCTGTCCGGACCGGCGAACGTCCTGGTCATGCCCGCCTACCACTCGGCGTCGATCGCGACGAAAATGCTGCAGGAACTCGGCGGTTCGACCGTCATCGGCCCGCTTCTGGTCGGCCTCAACAAGCCTGTCCAGATCGTCTCGATGAACGCCAAGGATAGCGACATCGTCAATATGGCCGCCATCGCCGCCTATCATGCGGGTTCGTGAAGAAAGCGGAATTGGAATCGCCGCATTTCAGCGCGTCTTGGCGGCAGCGTCGCACATTAAATTTTTGAAAGCCACGAAACCGACACCGTTTTGGCCATTTTGCCATGCCATCTGAACGGGAAGCCGGATGCAGCCGGTGCAAGGGACGAATCGGTATTCAGGAGAGATGATCGTGTCGATCTTTGCAAACAAGGATGTGGCGGAGAGGCCGCAGCGCGGAAGTTTTCGATCTATGGGAATTGCCGCAGTGACGGCTCTGGCCGTCGGCGGCGCGATGATGGCTGCGACGGCCCCCGCGGAAGCGCATTACTGGCATCATCATGATGGCGGCGCTGTTGCGGCCGGCATCCTGGGCGGCCTTGCGGTCGGTGCGGTCGTAGGCTCTGCCTTGGCAGCCCCGCCGCCCGTGGTCTATGAGGAGCCGGTCTATCCCGTCTATGGCCCTCGCTATGTCGAGCGCGACTATCCCGCATGCGAGAACTTCCGCCGCGTCGATTGGCGTCGCCATGTGTGGATCGATGATTTCGGACGGGCGCATCCCTGCGACTGAGTTTTATCCCCGTGAGTCGGCGGCGCGGATTTTAGCGCCGCCATTTGATGCGAGGAAATATTCACGGCGGCGACATTGCCGTTCCGTTACTCCTCCTCGACGACCCTGAGCCGCAACTGGCCCGTCTTTGAACTCGCCGTTCCCTGGCTCTGCGGAATGTGCGCGTTCTCGCCCTTGCCGTCACCCTCGCCGCTATCGCTTACTTCAAGCGCCCCGATCTTCTCGCCGCGCTTGGTGATCTTTTCGGTCGAGGTCAGGATCTGCTCGATATCCTTCTGGGTCAGCGAGAAATGGCCTTGAAGCTTGCGCACGCGGTCGTCGAGCCTGTTGACGTCTTCCATCATCCGCAGCACCTCGCCCTGGATGAGATGCGCCTGTTCGCGCATACGTGCGTCCTTCAGGACCGACTGGATCACCTGGATCGACAGCATCAGAAGCGACGGCGAGACAATCACCACGCGCGCGCGGTGCGCGCGCTGGACGAGCGGCTCGAAATTCTCGTGGATTTCGGCGAAGATCGATTCCGAGGGCACGAACATGAACGCCGTGTCCTGCGTCTCGCCCGCCAGCAGATATTTCTCCGCGATATCGCGGATGTGAACCTCGACGTCGCGCCGGAAAGCCTGTGCGGCGCGGGCTGAATCCCCGCCACCGTCTTCCGTCGCAGCACGGATGGCGTTCCAGGCTTCAAGCGGGAATTTTGCGTCTATGACGAGCGACGGCGCGCCGTTCGGCATTCTCACCAGACAGTCGGGCCGGCTGCCGTTCGACAGTGTCGCCTGGAATTCATAAGCGCCGTTCGGCAGGCCGTCGGCGACGATCGCCTCCATCCGGCTCTGCCCGAAGGCGCCGCGGGTCTGCTTGTTGGACAGGATCGCCTGCAATTGCACGACCTGGCCGGCGAGCGACTGGATGTTGCTTTGCGCGCTGTCGATGACGGCAAGGCGTTCCTGCAGCTTGACGAGATTGTCATGCGTCGCGCGCGTCTGTTCGCTCATTGACTGGCCGAGCCGGCTGGTCATGCCGTCGAGCCGGTCTCCGATTGCTTTGGTCAGCTCGGCCTGGCGTGTGCCAAAGACTTCCGCCAGCGTGCCAAGCCGGCCCTGCATTTCGGCCTGCGCTTTCAATATGCCTTCCATCCGCGCTTCCGCCTCACGCGCGCGCTCAGCCGCTTCCTGTGCGCCCTGGACCCTCATTTGCGCCCCGCGGCGGGATGACAGGAGAATCAGCAGGATCATCACGACAAAAATGATCGCCGTAGCGACAAGAAGTTCGCTGGGTGTCACGGAACTTGCCCCAAGGCGAAGCGCGGGAAGGCTTGCTGTATCCATACGACCATCATAGGCGATTCGCGCCCGCTGAAAAGATCAAAACGTGAACAATTTCATCTCGGTTGACGGTTCGCTAGTGAGGGATTACCTGAAAGCCATGACCATCAAGCCTTTGATCATTCTTCCCGATCCCGTGCTGCGACAGGTTTCCAAGCCTGTCGAACGCGTCGACGAAGGCGTGAGGAAATTCGCCGGCGATCTTCTGGAGACGATGTATGACGCACCGGGGATCGGTCTCGCCGCCATTCAGGTCGGAGAGTCGCGAAGGATGCTGGTCATCGATCTCTCCAAGGAAGGCGAGCCGAAGGCGCCGCAGATTTTTGTGAATCCAGAAATCGTCTCGCGAAGTGACGAACGCTCCGTCTATGAGGAGGGCTGCCTTTCCATCCCCGACTACTATGCGGAGGTGGAGCGACCCGCGCGGGTGACGGTGAAATATATCGATCTCGACGGCAAGCAAAAGGAAGTCGAGGCGGAGGGGCTTCTCGCCACCTGCCTGCAACACGAAATCGACCATCTGAACGGTGTCCTCTTCATCGACCATATCTCGAAGCTCAAGCGCGATATGGTGGTGCGGAAATTCCGCAAGCTGGCGAGGGATAAGCAGCCGGCCCGCATGGCGGGATGAGCTTGGACTTGCGACAGGTTCCGCCAAAGCTTATGATATCAGCGATATCAAGCTGTGGAGGCATATATGGGCGACATGCTGATTCGGGGAATTCCCGAAGGGCTGAAGAACGAGATCGCGAAAGCGGCAAAGGGCCGTGGACAGAGCCTGTCGGCGAAAGCGGTCGATCTTTTGCGCAAGGGCTTGGTTGTCGAACGTGAGGATCAGCCCCAACGGTCGGCGTGGGAAGAACTCAGAAGCGCTTTCGAAAGCGAAGGTCCCGTTACCGGGGAATATGCCCAGATCATGGAAGAAGTGGAAGCCGAGCGAAAACGCGATTTTGGACGTCCCATCGATTTCGGCAATGATGACGATCAGGAATGATCGTCCTTGATACGAATGTCGTCTCCGAGGGCGACAAGCCTTTGCCGGATCGTCATGTGCTGGATTGGTTCGCAGGGCACGATCCGCTGTCGTTGTTTCTATGTGGCCCCGTAATGATGGAACTGTCCTACGGAGCCGAGATGTTCTTCGCCCGCACCGGCTCCCAACGGTATCTTAGAACACTTGGCAAGGTGGCCGAGCGCTATAATGGCAGGATCTTGGATTTCGATGGGGGCATTCCCGCCATTACCGGAAAACTTCGGGCGCGACGCGACAGCATAGGCCGGCCCATCAACATCCCCGATGCCATGATCGCCGCCATCTGCCTCGTCCATGGCGCAACGCTCGCCACGCGCAATGTGCGGGACTTCGACGGGCTTGACCTGAAGCTTGTAAACCCGTTTGAACAAGCCGGATGAGCGGCCGGAAGAGGCCCTCACTCTCTTTCCAACCGGAACGGACATATGCCGCTTCGAGTCATCTTCATGGGAACGCCGGATTTCTCCGTCCCGACACTTGCCGCGCTTGCCGAGGCGGGACATGAAATCGCCGCCGTCTATACCCAGCCGCCGCGGCCGGCCGGCCGTCGGGGGCTTGATCTCGTGGCATCGCCGGTTGAACGAAAGGCGAGAGAACTTGGGTTCGCCGTCCGGTCGCCCGTTTCGCTCCGCAAGGAAGACGAACAGGACGCATTTCGCGAACTGACGGCGGATGTCGCGGTGGTTGTCGCGTATGGGCTGCTTCTTCCGAAGCCAGTGCTTGAAGGCGCGCGGCTCGGCTGCTTCAATGGCCATGCCTCGCTCCTGCCCCGCTGGCGTGGCGCCGCGCCGATCCAGCGCGCCATCATGGCCGGCGACCGGGAGACCGGCATCATGATCATGAAGATGGAGGAGGGCCTCGATACCGGCCCGGTCGCTCTCGCGGAAAAGGTGGCAATCGGTCTCGACATGACGGCCGGCGAATTGCACGACAGGCTGATGCAGATGGGCGCGGAATTGATGGTGCATGCGTTGGCCGAACTGGAGCGCGGCACGCTCGCATTGACGCCGCAGCCTTCCGAAGGCGCGACCTATGCCCGGAAGATCGATAAGGCCGAAACCCGCATCGATTGGAGCCTGCCGGCGACCGAGGTTCACAACGCCATTCGCGGCCTGTCGCCCTTTCCCGGCGCCTGGTGCGAAATGGATATCGGCGGCCGCCTGGAACGGGTGAAACTTCTGCGTTCCACATTGGCGAACGGCTCCGGGAAACCCGGCTCCCTGCTTGACGACCGGCTCACCATCGCCTGCGGCGAAGGCGCCGTGCGCCCTGTCGAATTGCAGCGCGCCGGAGGAAAGCCTCTGAAAGCGGAGGAATTCCTGCGCGGCGCATCGCTCGGTTCGCGTGTGCTGCGATAGGTCAGACGTGCCGCGCTACCGCCTCGACATCGAATATGACGGCAGCGCCTATGCCGGTTGGCAGCGTCAGGCCAGCCAGCATTCGGTGCAGGCGGCGATAGAGCAGGCGATCTTCCGCTTTTGCGGCGAGGAGGCGGGCCTTCGCGGCGCCGGCCGTACCGACGCCGGCGTACATGCGCTGGGACAGGTGGCGCATGTCGATCTTTGCAGGGATTGGCCGGCCGATACGGTGTGCAACGCCCTCAACGCCTATATGCAGATTGCGGGAGAGACGGTCGCCATCATTTCGGCTGCGAAAGCGCCGGACGATTTCGACGCGCGGTTCTCCGCAATCCGCCGGCATTATCTCTACCGCATCGTCAACCGCCGCGCGCCTTTGGCGCTGATGCGGAACCAGGCCTGGTGGGTATCGAAGCCGCTCGATGCCGGCGCGATGCATGAGGCCGCGCAGGCGCTTGTCGGCCGGCATGACTTCACCACCTTCCGCTCGGCCCACTGCCAGGCGAAGAGCCCTCTCAAGACGCTCGACAGGCTTGATGTCGTCCGCAGCGGCGATGAAATCGAAATAAGGGCCACCGCGCGCTCTTTCCTGCACAATCAGGTGCGTTCGATAGTCGGCACGTTGAAACGCGTCGGGGAGGGCGCGTGGAGCGCAGCCGATGTGGAAAGGGCTCTAGCCGCCGCCGACCGCTCCGCGTGCGGTCCAGTTGCGCCGCCTCAAGGGCTTTATCTCGTCGCCGTGGATTACTGACCGCCGGCCTCTATTGGATATCGAAGACCCATTGCAGCGTCAGCAGGATCGCCAGCGAGGCGAGGATCATGCTGGCGAAGAGGCCCGTCGCGACAGCCGCGCCCTTGCCCAGCGCGATATTGGTCATCCGCCAGTCGAAGACCAGCGACAGGATGAAAAGCACGAGCGAGAGCAGCGATGCGAACTGGCGCGCGTCGGGTACGAAAAGGAGCACGATCGAAGGGGGCACCATCAGCCAGGCGACGATCGCCGTCGACCAATTGCTGGCGATAACGTAGTGCACGAAGCGGTCGGCGAGGCCAACCCGCTTCGCCAGCAGCGCCAGGCCCACGATAGGCAATATCCATGAGGAGAGATCGATTACCGCCAGCTTGCCGACGACGGACATGCGATCGCGGAACGTTTCCGACAAATCCTCCGACAGGTCGGCATAGGAAACCCAGGAGACGATCAGGGGCGGGAGCGCCACGATGATGCCGAAGAAGGAATTCCAGAACCCGTCTGCGGAAATGTCGAGCGCGCGCAGACCATCGACGCGTCCGTTCATCATGCGCCAGGCAGCGTTGAGATGCCGCTGAACATATTCAAATGGCGGCATTTCCGAACCAGTCCGCGATGAAACGCTCGTAAATGCGTGTCAATGTCTCGAGATCGGCCAGCGAAACGCGTTCATCGACCATATGCATGGTCTGCCCGACAAGCCCGAACTCCACCACCGGGCAATAATCCTTTATGAAGCGGGCGTCCGACGTTCCTCCCGAGGTCGAGAGCTGCGGTTTTCCGCCGATGACGGCTTCGATTGCAGAACCAAGCGCGCCAATCAGCTTTTCGTTCCGGGTCAGAAAAACCGGGCTTGGCCGTGTCCGCCATTCCAGTTCGAACCGGATGGGCGTCTCCTTGCCGGGCCGCCATGTCGGGTCGGCGGCGGCGCGTTCGAGTCTGGCGCGGATTTCCGTCTTCATGCTTTCCGCGGTCCAGCGATCGTTGAAGCGGATGTTGAAAGCAGCCTTCGCCTTGCCGGGGATGACATTGCCGGCCGCATTGCCGACGTCGATTGACGTCACCTCTATGTCGCTCGGTTGGAACCTTTCGGTGCCTTCGTCGAGCCGCGGGTGCATCAGCGATCCCGCCATGGCGACAATGCCGCGGACCGGATTGTCGGCGAGATGCGGATAGGCCGAATGGCCTTGCACGCCGTGGACCGTGATAACGCCGGAGAGGGAGCCGCGCCGGCCGATCTTGATCATGTCGCCGATCGCCTCGGGGTTGGTCGGCTCGCCAACGATCGCGGCGTCCCAGCGCTCGCCCCTCTTCGCGGCCCAGTCGAGCAGTTTCACGGTGCCGTTCAGGGCCGGCCCCTCCTCGTCGCCGGTGATGAGGAGCGAGATGGAGCCTTTCGGCCGCCCATTCGCCGCGACCGATCTCGCCACCGCGGCGATGAAAGCCGCGATCCCGCCTTTCATATCGACGGCGCCGCGGCCGTACATCTCGCCGCTTTCGACCGCTGCGGAGAAGGGCGGGTGACGCCATTCCGCTTCGTCGCCCGGAGGAACGACATCGGTATGGCCGGCGAACATGAGATGCGGGCCGTCGCCCGAGAGTCGGGCATAGAGGTTTTCGATATCCGGCGTGCCGGCTTCGCTGAAGACCGGGCGCTCAACTGAAAAGCCGAGGGGTTCCAGCATCTCCCGCAACGCTTCGGGAGCGCCGCCGGAATCGGGCGTAACGGAGGGGCAGCGGATGAGTTTTGCGAGGTTGGCTGCAGGATCGGTAAGGGCGCTCATGTGCCGGATGGATAGTCGAAACCGGCGGCACTGTCACGACGGAATCACCCGCCGATCCTCGTTCGCGCCGAGAGCGGCACGATGCGTGTGGTGATTGTCCGCGGCCGGTTCCCGTTTGCGGACCAGAACAGTTTTTTGGCGTCGGACCGCCATCAATCTTGACAGGGTTTGGTCGGGCGTGGGAAACGTTGCACACGATTGCAAACCACCGCTACAGCCACCCGCTCCAGCGCAAGCTTCATCCATGCAGCGGAGGCCGCGTCGCGCCCGAGGAAAAAGCATGGCTGATGCACAAGAGCTGGAAGTCCAGGATGTGGATCTCCGGAACCGCTTTGAATGCGCCCTGGAGATCGCCAAGAAGGCGGGGGAGCTCGCTCTCCGCTACTATTCGGGGCGGGAAGGGCTGGTTATCGAAAGCAAGGCCACATTGCATGATCTCGTTTCCGTGGCCGACCGGAATGTCGAAACGCTTATAAGGGAACGCATTTCGGCGGCCTTCCCCGAGGACAGGATGTTAGGAGAAGAGTTCGGCCTGACCGGCGGCCGCTCGCCCTATTTATGGGTCTTCGATCCCATCGACGGCACGCTTCCCTTCGTTGCCGGAATGCCGTCCTGGTGTGTCTCGATCGCCGTGGTGAAACAGGATGAGATCGTCGCCGGCGTCGTTAATGCGCCGCGTCTCGACGAAGTCTATGCTGCCGCGCGGGGGGTCGGCGCCAGCCTGAACGATAAGCCGCTCCTGCTTGATCCATTGCTTAACATCCGCAACACCACCATGGGTTTCGGCGCAAACCATCATGCCTCGCCCGAGGTGGTCGGCGGTTTTATCAGGCGGCTCCTTGAGGAAGGCGGGAACTTCCTGCGCAACGGGTCGGGCGCGCTCAGTCTTGCCTATGTCGCCGCCGGGAAACTCGGCGGCTATTACGAGCCTTACATGCACGCCTGGGACTGCTTTGCCGGCTATTGCCTGGTGAAGGAAGCGGGCGGCTGGCACATCCCGGTCAGGACCGACGACGACAGTCTAAGGCGCGGAGCAACCGTCATCGCGGCGGCTCCTGGCACGGCCGGGGATCTGCGCCGGCTGGCAGGGATCGCCGCGTAAGCTTGATTGCGGCGGTATTTATTGCGGCGCGTTCGTTATCGTACCGAAGCGGTTCGGACCCGGATCGCTCGGATAAAGGCAGAGCACGATAAAAACGATATAGGAGAGGACCGGCACGAAGAGCGAGGCGGCGACGATGCCGGGCTGGCCGAAATCGTGCAGGCGCTTCACACCTAGCGCCACGCCGCACCAGATTGAGACGATGACCACGATCCAGAAGACGAGCGCGAAGACCACGCTGGCCGTGCTCTGTTCCGGCGCCTGCATGAAGCGGTAGAGAATGAAGGCTTGGACAACGAAGAGAAGAAGGCCCGCGAGGAAATAGGCCGCGCGCCCGACGCGGCCCGACAGGCGGAAAAACAGCCAGATCAGTTGCTCTTTATCCACCGGAAAACATCCTGGCCATGCCGCTGTCGCGGCCGCGTTGTGAAGGCCCGTTGCGAAGGCGCGGAAAGCACGCGCGTTCCCCTCCGGTTGCCGGCACGGCCGCTCAGTCCCGCAGCAATTCGTTAATGGAGGTTTTTGAACGCGTCTTCTCGTCGACCCGCTTGACGATCACCGCGCAATAGAGGCTCGGGCCGGGCTGGCCATTGCCCATCGTCTTGCCCGGAAGCGCACCGGCGACGACGACGGAATAGGGGGGCACCTCGCCATAGAAAACGTCTCCCGTTGCGCGATCGACGATCTTGGTCGACCTGCCGATGAAAACGCCCATGCCGAGAACGGAGCCTTCCCGCACGATGCAGCCTTCGACCACCTCGGAGCGTGCGCCGATGAAGCAATTGTCCTCGATGATGGTAGGCCCGGCCTGCATCGGCTCCAGCACGCCGCCGATGCCGACGCCGCCGGAGAGATGGACGTTCTTGCCGATCTGCGCGCAGGAACCGACGGTCGCCCATGTATCCACCATGGTGCCCGAATCGACATAGGCGCCCAGGTTGACGGAAGAGGGCATCAGCACGACTCCCGGAGCGATATAGGCGGAGAGGCGCACGACGGCGCTGGGGACGGCGCGGAATCCGGCTCTTTCGAATTCGTTTGCGCCCCAGCGGTCGAATTTGGACGGCACCTTGTCCCACCAGGCCGAGCCGCCGGGTCCACCCTTGATCACGTCCATCGGGCTCAGCCGGAAGGAAAGCAGGACGGCCTTCTTCAGCCATTGATTGACCGTCCATCTGCCGTCGGCGCCGCGCTCCGCCACGCGCGCAACACCGCGATCGAGCAGATCGAGCGCTTCCGCGACCGCTTCGCGGATCGCTCCGCGCGTTTCCGTCGACACGGTGTCGCGCTCGTCGAACGCCTTTTCGATCGTCAGTTCGAGCGAGGCAAGATTGCTATCGGGCATGGAGGCTCCCTTACGCGCCGTTAAGACGCGGACTATAGGCTGTTTCGAAATCGCGCGGACCCTATGTCAACGTGATATGAGGGTCAATCGCATCTGCGTCAGGGACGGCGCGGGCAGGACGGAACGGGGCAAAAAATGAATCCCATGGAAAAGGGCGGCTGGACGCCGCTCCCTCATTCGGACAGGGATCTCCAGCACGCCAAAAGCGCGCCTGAGACGCCGCAGACGCGTTCGCCCACCTATCGTCTGGCCTACAACGACGAGGATTTTCTCACCCGCCGCGAACTTCGGCCGGTCAGGCTGCAACTCGAGCTTCTGAAGGCCGACATGGTGCTGGCGGAACGCGGCATTGTCTCGACGGTCATCCTGTTCGGCGGGGCGCGCATTCCGGCGCCCGGAAGCGATGCCTGGGCGGCGAAAAACGAAACGCAGCGGAAGAACCTCATAGCCAATAGCCGCTATTACGAGGAAGCACGGAAATTCGCACAGCTTTGCTCGCGCGAATCCGCAAGCACCGGCTATCATGAATTCGTCGTCGTCACCGGCGGCGGCCCCGGCGTGATGGAGGCGGGAAACCGCGGAGCGGCGGATGTCGGCGCGCCCTCCATTGGTCTCAATATCGTGCTCCCGCATGAGCAGGCGCCGAATATTTACGTGACGCCGGAACTCTGTTTCGATTTCCACTACTTCGCGATCCGCAAGATGCATTTCATCATGCGCGCGAAGGCGGTCGCCGTCTTTCCCGGCGGTTTCGGCACGATGGACGAGTTTTTCGAGACGCTGACGCTGATCCAGACCGGACGCATGGAGCGCGTTCCAGTCATCCTGTTCGGAACATCCTTCTGGAACCGCGCGATCGATCTCAATTTCCTGGCAGAGCAGGGGACGATCTCGCCCGGCGATCAGGACATCATTTCCTTCGTCGACACGGCGGAGGACGCGTGGGGGATCATCAAGACCTTTTATGGACTTTAAGCTGACGTCGGCTTCTGCGGCGCGACGGCTGACAGGAAGGCAGTAAGGTCGTCCGTGACGAAGTCGATGTGATCCCGCTCCTTCTCGTCGCGTTCCCATATTTCCGCATATGTCGGCTCGAAATTGTTGGGAACGATGAGCACCGTGGTCATGCCGAGCGCCTTCGGCACCAAAAGATTGCGGCCGATATCCTCGAACATGACCGCATTGGCGCCGACGATGCGGTGCAGCGCGATGAAGTTCTCGTAGGGCTGCCGGTCCGGCTTCGGCGTCAGCCCAGCCGCGACGATGTCGAAAATGTCATCGAAATGGTCGAGCACGCCAAGCCGCCTGGCGGCCTGTTCCGCATGGCTGCGACTGCCGTTTGTGAAGATGAAATGCCGTCCGGGCAGCGCCTTTATGGCCTCCCCCAGCGCCGGCGCGGGCGCGACAACCGAATAGTCGATGTCATGCACTTTTTCCAGGAAATCGTCGGGATCGATCCGGTAGCGCTCCATCAGCCCCTTCAGGGTCGTCCCATATTCCCTGTAGAATTCCTTCTGGAGCTTCCGCGCCTCTTCAGGCGGAAGATCGAGGAGTTCGGCGACAAAGGCCGTCATCCTGACGTCGATCTGCGCAAAGAGATTGGTGTGGTGCGGATAGAGCGTGTTGTCGAGGTCGAAGACCCAGTCGCGGACATGGGAAAAACGGGAAGCGTCGGGAAGATTGGTCATGCGTCCTTATGGCATGATTTCCGTGTTTGGCCAGCGTTGCTCCTTCCGGAATTTGGCTTTTGCGCCGCCGCCGGATAGATTCAGGGACAGGCGTCGCGTTTCGAGGAATGATCCATGGACTATGACATCGAGGAGATCGACGGATCCTGCCATTGCGGCGCCGTCCGTTTCCGCGTCAGGCTGGCCGACGGCCTTCATACGGCGCGCCGCTGCGATTGCAGCTACTGCCGGATGCGTGGAGCTGTGGTCGTCACCGCGAAGCTTGGCGATCTGACGCTATTGAAGGGCGAGGATGCGCTGACGCTCTATCAGTTCAACACCAAAAGCGCGAAGCACTATTTCTGTTCGAAATGCGGCATCTATACGCATCACCAGCGGCGGTCCGATCCCGACCAGTACGGGGTCAACGCCGCTTGCCTCGAAGGAATAAGCCCTTTCGATTTCGCCGAGGTGCCGGTCACGGACGGCATTCACCATCCTTCCGATGAAAAGAGAGACGGAACGGGGATCGTGGGTGTACTGAAGTTCGAGCCGGCATCCTGACCGGAGAGGGTCGATTACGGCACGATCAGCGTACCGGCGCCGTGTTCCGTGAAGAGTTCGAGAAGGACGGCGTGCGCCTGTTTGCCGTTCAGGATGACGACGCCCTCGACGCCGCGGTCGATCGCCTCGATGCAGGTCTCGACCTTCGGGATCATGCCGCCCGAAATGGTCCCGTCCTTGATGAGCGCCCGCGCCTCCGAAACCGAAAGCTCGTCGATCAGCTTCTTGTCCCTGTTGAGCACGCCGGGGACGTCGGTGAGGAAGAGAAGGCGCGACGCCTTGAGCGCGCCGGCGATGGCGCCTGCAAAAGTGTCGGCATTGATATTGTAGGTGTGGCCGTCGCGGCCGGGCGCGACCGGCGCGATGACCGGGATCATCTCCGAACGGGCGAGGAGATCCAGCAACGTGCGGTCTACTTCGACAGGTTCGCCGACGAAGCCGAGATCGAGCACCCGCTCGATGCGCGAGTCCGGATCGGTGATGGTCTTCTTCGCCTTTTCGGCGAACACCATGTTGCCGTCCTTGCCGCAGAGCCCGATCGCCCATTCGCCCTCGGCGTTGATGAGGGCGACGATCTCCTTGTTGATCGAGCCGGCAAGCACCATCTCGACGATCTCGACCGTCTTCTGGTCCGTAACGCGCAGCCCGCCTTCGAAGCGCGATTCGATTCCCATCTTGGTCAGCATCGCGCCGATCTGCGGACCGCCGCCATGGACGACGATCGGATTGACCCCCGACTGCTTCAACAATGCGATGTCGCGGGCGAAAGCCTGTCCAAGCGCCGCGTCGCCCATGGCATGGCCGCCATATTTCACCACAACGGTCTTGTTCTCGTAGCGCTGCATGAAGGGAAGCGCTGCGGACAGAAGGCTGGCTTGGGCCTCGGCTATGGCGGCTTTATCGGGCGTGGTCATCAGCGATTTCCGTGAACGTATTTCGATTGCCCGTCTTCTTATAGGAAAAGCCCGTTGCCGCAAACGTCCCGCATGGTTCGGAAGGGGGTGATGAGAGAGCTTTTGCGATAGCCGGCGCGGCGATTCCCGCCTGTTGAAACAGGCACGACCTTGATCACGGTGTGTTGCAACCGAATAGCGCTCCTGCAATAAATCGCGCGATGACGCCTCAGGACATCACGAAGCTGATCGTTCGCACCTCGATGAAGGATCGGGCGGCGTTCGATCAGCTTTATCGGCAGACGAGCGCGAAACTTTTCGGCGTCTGCCTGCGTGTATTGAACGACCGATCGGAGGCCGAGGAAGCGTTGCAGGAGGTCTTCGTAAAGATATGGACGAAGGCCGACCGTTTCACGGTTTCGGAACTCAGTCCGATTTCGTGGCTGGTCGCCATAGCGCGCCACCACGCTATCGACCGTATCCGGGCGCGACGGATGCGGACGGCGGAACTGGACGCCGCCGCTGAGATCGCCGATCCGGCGCCCGGACCCGAGGCGAGGGCGATGGCGGATGGAGACGCGATGCGCCTTAGCCGCTGCCTCGATGAGTTGGAGAGCGATCGTGCGGCGGCCGTGCGCGGCGCCTATCTGAGGGGCGACACCTATGCCGAACTGGCCGAACGCCATGGCGTGCCGCTGAACACGATGCGCACATGGCTGCGCCGCAGCCTGATGAAGCTGAAGGACTGCCTGGAGCGATGAGTTTCGCGGACGACCATGGCCCGGACGCCGGGGGCGACGACATCGTCGCCGCCGAATATGTGGTCGGCGTGCTTTCCGTGGAGGAGCGCCGGCAGGCTGCCGCGCGCATCGAGCACGATCCCGCTTTCGCGCGTCTCGTGGACGAGTGGGAAGCGCGGCTGTCGCCGCTCGCTTCCGCCTATGCGGAGGCGGAGCCTTCCGCCGGTCTGAAGGATGTGATCGACCGCAGGCTGTTCGGCAGCGGCGAGGCTGCCGGTCTGCCGCAGACGCGCGGCGGCCTGTGGCAAAGCCTCGGCTTCTGGCGCGGTCTTTCGGCCATTGCGGCAGCGGCATTCGTCATAGCGCTTGCGGCGCCGCTCCTCAGGCAGCCGGTTCTCCCGGTTGGCCAGAACTATGCCGCCTCGCTGGCGGCGAACGGCAGCGCGGTCCATTACCTTGCTTATTACGACAGCAAGAGCGGCAGCATCGCCCTTTCGCATGTGTCCGGAGAGCGCGCCGCCGGCCACGACTTCCAGCTCTGGCTGATCGCCGGCAAGAACAAGCCCGTCTCGCTTGGCGTCATCCCCGTCGGAGGGGACGTGCGCCTCCCCGTCAAGCCGGAGCTTCGCGATACGCTGGTGGCGGGTAACACCATTGCCATCAGCCTCGAGCCGAAAGGTGGCTCGCCGACAGGGCAGCCGACCGGTCCGGTGGTCGCGGCGGGCGGCCTCAGCAAAATTTAGACTGCCGGCAGGCTTTTCATCCCGATATCTTTTTTGGCCGAGTCCTGAAACTCTTGCGTCTTTCCTCCGTGTCTTCGGCACCCATGAGAGATGGGGATAAGACAAGGAGATGAAAATGATCAGCCGTAAGATAAGTACCGCGTTGTTTGCCGTGGCGATCGCGACCGCCGGATTCAGCGGCGCGGCCTATGCGAAGGACCCGATGGTTGGCGGCGCGCCGATGTATGCCAGCAAGAACATAATCCAGAATGCCGTCAATTCAAAGGATCACACAACGCTCGTCGCCGCGGTCAAGGCGGCCGGGCTGGTCGATACGCTGGAAGGTTCCGGGCCGTTCACCGTTTTCGCGCCCACCAACGAGGCTTTCGCGAAGCTCCCGAAAGGCACGGTGCAAACATTGCTGAAACCGGAGAACAAGGCGAAGCTGACCAAAATCCTGACCTGCCACGTCGTCGCTGCTGACGATACCTCGAAGGTCATCAAGAAGATGACCGAGAAGCATGGCGGCGCCTACAAGGTCAAGACCGTCGGCGGATGCATGCTGACCCTGCGTGACCATCACGGCAAGATCACGGTGACGGACGAGAACGGTCACACCGCCCATGTGACAATCCCCAATGTCATCCAGTCGAACGGCGTCATCCACGTCGTCGATCGCGTCTTGCTCCCCAAGATGTAAATCGCTCCGCGCTTGGTTACACGGCGCGGGTTGCGCAGGCAGATCCCTCGTTGCTGCCTGCGCTCGATTCCGGCGTCGTTCCAGCTGGGCGGGAGGGCCGGCGGCGCGTGGACGCATGCGTCGCCCGATCGCATGTACCAGTCGAAAAAGGGGCCGGCCATGGGAGGAGAAATGGCCGGCCCTTCGGCAACGGATGAGGTCAGTGACCGCCGCCGCCACCTCCCGCGTCGGGAGGAGGTTTCCGCATCAGGATCGCGCATACGCCCAAAGACGTGAACAGAACCGTCAGCAGGAAGAAAATGTCCGCAAAGGCCATTACCGAAGCCTGCTGATGCACTATCCCAGCCATCTTCGAGATCGCGGCCGCCTTGGCGTCGATACCCGGATGGGTCTGGAACATGGCGGTCATGTTGTTGAGCATCTTTTCCGCCGCGCCGCTGCCCCAGCGGACGTGATCGGCAAGCTGAGCATAGTGGATGTCGCTCCTCTTGATGAGGACTGTGTTGATCACCGCAAGCCCCACCGCTCCGCCGAGATTCCGCGTCAGGTTGAACAGGCCCGAGGCGTTCTTGATCCTGTCCGGCGTCAGCGTGCCGAGCGCCAGGTTGCTGATCGGCACCATGCACAGCATCATCGATGAGCCGCGCAGGATCTGCGGGACAAAAATTTCCCAGAAGTCCCAATCCGCCGTCATATAGGTCATCTGCCAGGTGCCGGCGGCAAAGCCGACGAAGCCGATCATCATCATCACCCGCGGGTCCATCTTGCGCGACAGGATGCCCGAGATCGGGGCGGTGAAGAACATCGCCAACCCGCTGACGAAAAGCGCCTCGCCGATCATCATGGCGTCATAGCCGCGGATGCGGGCGAGATAGATCGGATAGAGATAGGTCAGGCCGTAGAGCCCGATGCCCATGACGAAGGAGAAGATCGAGCCGAAGGCGAAATTGGCGTTCCGGAAGGCGCTGAAATCGACGATCGGCTGCTCCGCCGTAAAGGCGCGGAAGAAGAAGACGAGCCCGCCGACGACCATGATGACGAAGAAGGTGAACACGGACGGGTCCTGCAGCCAATCATAGGTCGGGCCTTCTTCCAGAACGTATTCGAGCGAGCCGAGGAACGCCGCCATGCCGGCCAGTCCCCACCAGTCGAATTTCTTCATCAGCGACAGGTTGGACTTATCGAAATCGATGAGCGTCCAGGCTGCGATCGTGACGAGGATGCCCGGCCCGACATTGACCAGGAACAGCCAGTGCCATGAAAACGTATCGCTGAGATAGCCGCCGATGGTCGGGCCGATTGTCGGCGCCATCGTCGCCACGAGGCCGATCATCGGCGAGACCACGGCGCGCTTCGAGGGCGGAAAGATCGTATAGGCGGCGGCAAAGACGCTCGGTATCATGCCGCCGCCGATGAAGCCCTGCAGTGCGCGGTAGACAATCATCTGGTCCATATTGGTGGCTGTGGAGCAGAGAGCGCTAGCCGCCGTGAAACCGGCCGCCGATATGGTGAAGAGGACGCGCGTCGAAAGGAGCCGCCCGAGGAACCCCGAAAGCGGGATCATGATGACTTCCGCGACCAGATAAGAGGTCTGGACCCAAGCGATCTCGTCGGCGCTGGCGGAGAGACCCGCCTGGATTTCCGCCAGGGATGCCGAGACGATCTGGATGTCCAGGATCGCCATGAACATCCCGAACACCATGGTCAGGAAGGCGAAGAGCTTCGCCGGTTCGAAGGCGTCGGCCGGACGCGCGGGAACGGCCGCCGCTTGGGGGGAATCCATCGTGATCGTTGCGCTCGCCATGGTCGGCTCCGCGATTTATCCGCTGTTTTGGTTACTTCGCCGGCGTGTTGTGGTGCGAGGTGCGGCTATCGACATCGACGACGACTGAGAGGCCGGCGCGCAACTCGCCGCTGTCGAGCACGCTTTGCGGCACGTCGATCCGTACGGGAACGCGCTGGACGACCTTGGTGAAATTGCCTGTCGCGTTCTCGGGCGGCAACATGGAGAAGACGGCCCCGGAAGCGGGTGCGACGGACGACACGATTCCGTCAAAGCCATTGCCATCCATGGCATCGACCTTGACATGCACCTTGGCGCCGGCGGCAATGCCGGGAAGCTGCGTTTCCTTGTAATTGGCGACGATGTAAAGCTTCTTCGTCGGCACCAGATTGGCAAGCTTCTGCCCTGGGCTGACGAGATCGCCCTTCTGCACAGAGCGATTGCCCATCACGCCGTCGAAAGGCGCCTTGATGACGGTGAAGGAGAGGTCGCGCGCGGCCTTGTCCCGTGCGAGCCGCAGCGAGGCGAGGCTGCTCTCGGCTTCGTTATACTGCGCCTGCAGGACGCCGATGTTGGCCTTCGCCGCGGCAATCTGGGCGTTCGCGCCCACGAGATTGGCGTTGGCCTGCTCGACCGCCGTCCGGGCGTCGTCAAGGGTCGACTGAGAGGCGACGTGGCTGCTGACGAGTTGCTGCGCGCGCTTTTCCGTACGCGCGGCGTTGTCGGCAGCAGCCTGCGCCGCGACTTTCTGCGCGTCCGCTTGCTGGACGGATGCCCGCGCGGCGACGATCTGCGCCTGGACCCGCTCGAGCGTCTTGTTCTGGCTGGCGATCTTGGCATTCGCCTCATCGAGCGCAATTCTGTAGTCGCCATTGTCGATTACGATCAGCGGCTGGCCGGCCTTCACCTTTTCGTTGTTATCGAACTTCACATCTTCGACATAGCCGGTGATCTTCGGCGATACAAAAGCCATATCGGCCTGCACATAGGCGTCGTCGGTCGACACCATGAAGCGCCCGACCGTCCAGTAATTGTAGCCGTACCAGCCAGCGGCGGCGAGCACGGCCAGCCCGAGGATCGGCAGCACCACACGTCTTGTCGAGCCCTTCTTGGCTGGTGGCGAAGGCGGGTTGCTTGCTTCGGGGCCATGCGGAATTTCCGGAGAGGGAGACGGCTCGGTGGCCGGCGCTTCCGGAACGGGCTGACGCGTTTCCGGCGTCGGCTTCGTGCTGGGGAAAGGGCGAACTTCGGCGCTGGTCGACTGGCTCGTTGACATGGGAATTGCTTTCGCTGAAGTGAACTGAACCGTTCGGTTCGGAGTTGACATAGCGACTTCGAAAGCTCATATCAAGAGGAAATCGAACCGGACGGTTCGAAAAAATTCAGGCATGATCCCGAACGATTATATTGAATGAAAATCGGACGTGGTCCGGAAAAGTGGACATCAACGTCCCGAAGGATCATGCTCCTGGGAGTGGAACGGACTTGGACATGATGATCGATCGTTCTCCGGAGGTTTCCGGAGATCAGCAGAAAGCGGAAGGCGTCCGGCGGGGGCGGCCCGCGGCCGGGCGTGACCCGGCAAAACGACAACAGATTATAGAAGGCGCGCGCCGGGTCTTCATCGATATGGGCTTCGATGCCGCGTCGATGAACGACATCACGCGCGAAGCGGGCGTCTCCAAGGGCACCATCTACGTCTATTTCGCCAGCAAGGAAGAACTCTTCGAAGCGATCGTCGAGGAGGAGCGCGGCAAGATCTTCAACAATCTCTACGGAGCGCTGGAGGGGGGCGGGGGCCTGCGCGAGACGCTGATCCGTTTCGGCATCGCGCTTTCCCTCAAGATCACCTGCGACAAGGTCATCCGCGCGCAACGCACCGTCATCGGCGCGTCGGAACGCGTGCCGGATCTTGGCCGCCGCTTCTATGAGCGCGGACCGCTGCATGGCCACAAGCTGTTCACCGGCTTTCTGCAATCCGCCATGGACGAAGGTCTGCTTTCTATGGAGGATCCCGCGCTGGCGGCCTACCAGTTCACCGACCTCGCCATGGCCGGACTGTTCCGCCAGTGCCTCTTTGCCTATCGCACCGAACCGCCGAGCGACGAGGAGATGCGTTACGTCGTCACGGCCGGCGTCACCATGTTTTTGAACACCTACGGGACGGACAAGCTGCGGAAATGGGAAGCGCAGACGGAACGGGAACGCGGCTCTGCAGCGGAATGATTATTTTCCGCTGCAGGCCGCCAGAACGGCCGCGCGCAAATCCTCTATACCTGTGCCTTTTTCAGAAGACGTCGCGATCATCGCCGGGTAGGCGGCGGCGCGTTTGGCGATGGCGGCCAGGGTTTCCTCGACCAGACGCGCCACCCCGGCCGGCTTGATCTTGTCGACTTTGGTCAGCACGATCTGGTAGGAAACGGCCGCCTTGTCCAAGAGGTCCATCACCTCCCTGTCGATCGGTTTCACCCCATGGCGGGCATCGATCAGGAGATAAACGCGCTTCAGCGTCACCCGGCCTCTGAGATAATCGAAGATCAGTTTCGTCCAGCGCTCGACAAGGTCTTTCGGCGCATTGGCGAAACCGTAGCCCGGCATATCGACCAATGCGAAGGGCGGCAAATCCTCGCCGGCGCCCGAATAGCCGTCGGGAACGAAATAGTTTAGCTCCTGCGTTCGTCCCGGCGTGTTGGAGGTGCGCGCCAAGCCTTTCATGCCGACCAGCGCGTTGATGAGCGACGATTTCCCAACATTGGAGCGGCCCGCGAAGGCGATTTCCGCTGGCCCCTCGGGAGGCAGGAATTGCATCGAGGGGACGCCCCGGATGAAAATCCAGGGGCGGGCAAAGACATTGCCCTGGGAATTGCCTGTTCTGCTCTCGTCCATCGTATGGATCGTCACCTCTTTCCCGGTCTCTTAGACGATTGGTAGCGGGAGAGAAACATTGTCCTTTCCAACGAACGGCATTTCATCGAAAACGGCGGCGGCCGGTGAGGACTTCGACTTGCCGGGATGGAGAAATGAATGGACCTTATCGATTGCGTCGTCGCTGGCGCTGGCGTCGTCGGCCTGGCGATCGCGCGGGAATTGTCGCTGCGCGGGTTGGAAACGCTCGTGATCGAGAGAGCATCCGTCATCGGCACGGAAACAAGCGCGCGCAATTCGGAGGTCATTCATGCCGGCATTTACTATGCGCCAGGCTCGCTCAAGGCCGAACTCTGCGTGCCCGGCAAAAAGATGCTTTACCGGTTCGCCGCGGAACGCGGCATTCCCCACCGCAATTGCGGCAAACTGATCGTCGCCACCAGCCATGAACAGGAAGCCGTCTTGCGTTCGATCGCGGATCGCGCCGCCGCTTGCGGCGTGGACGATTTATCGTTCCTGTCGGCAGGGCAGGCCCGCGCCCTCGAACCGGCGCTCACCTGCGTCTTGGCGCTCCATTCGCCTTCGACGGGCATCATCGACAGCCACGGCTACATGCTCGCGCTGCGCGGGGATATCGAAGAGAGCGGAAGCGGAATTGCACTCAACACAAAAGTCGCTTCCGTGCATGTCGAAAAGGGCGGGTTCGCCGTCGAGACGGTCGACCGGGAGAGCGGTGAAACCTTCCCGCTTCTCGCCCGAAATTTCATCAATTCAGCAGGCCTCTGGGCAACGGAACTTGCCGCGTCGATCGAAGGCCTCGACCGCCGCTTCGTTCCCGAAATCCGCTACGCGAAGGGCAATTATTTCGCCGTGAGCGGCAGGGCGCCCTTTTCCCGCCTGATCTACCCGGTGCCGGAACCCGGAGGCCTCGGCGTCCATCTGACGCTTGATCTCGCCGGAACTATGCGCTTCGGACCCGATGTCGAATGGATCGACGGCATCGATTACGCGGTCGATCCGCGCCGCGCAGATCATTTCTATAGCGAGATCCGCAAATACTGGCCGGCGCTTCGCGACGGCAGCCTGGAGCCGGCCTATAGCGGCATTCGGCCGAAACTTTACCGTGACGGACAGGCCATCGCCGACTTCGCCATAGAGGGGCCGGAAACCCATGGCGTCCCCGGCCTTGTCAATCTCTTCGGCATCGAAAGTCCGGGGCTGACGTCCTCGCTGGCGATTGCCGAGCATGTGGCCGACATGCTGAGTGCTGCCCCGGCATAATGGTCAAAAAAGAACCCGCCTTTCGGCGGGTTCGATCGTAATGGCGATAGCGGGACGGAGTTACTCCGCCGGTTTCGGTCCCTTTCGTCGGAACATGCCGCTCAGATTGTCCCAGAGCGCGATCTTGGCCCCCTGGCGCTTCATGATCACGCTTTGCTGGATGACGGAGAGCGTATTGTTCCAGCAATAATAGATGACGAGGCCCGCCGGGAAATTCGCCATCATGATGGTGAAGACGACCGGCATCCAGTTGAAGATCATCTGCTGCGTTGGGTCGGGCGGCGTCGGATTCATCCGCATCTGCAGGAACATGGTGATGCCGAGGATGATGGTCCACACGCCGAGATGCGGCAGGAAAGCCGGCGGCGCGAAGGGCAGCAGGCCGAACAAATTGAAGATCGAGGTCGGATCCGGCGCGGCAAGATCGTGAATCCAGCCGAAGAACGGCGCATGCCGCATCTCGATAGTGATGTAGAGCACCTTGTAGAGCGCGAAGAACACCGGGATCTGAAGCAGCATCGGCCAGCAGCCGGCGATCGGATTGATCTTCTCCGTCTTGTAGAGCTCCATCATAGCCTGCTGCTGCTTCATCTTGTCGTCCGCGTATTTCTCGCGGATTTCGGTCATTGCCGGCTGCACCTTCTTCATCTTCGCCATCGAGGCGTAGGATTTGTTGGCGAGCGGGAAGAAGAGAAGCTTCAGGATGACGGTCGTGCCGATGATCGCCAGGCCGAAATTGCCGAAGAACTTGAACAGCGTGTCGATCAGCCAGAACATCGGCTTGGTGACGAGCCAGAAATAGCCCCAGTCGATCAAAAGATCGAAGCGGCGGATATGCAGGTCCTTCTCATAGGCATTGAGGGTCGAGACCTCCTTTGCGCCAGCGAAGATCCTGGTCGTCAGCGTATCGGATTTGCCGGACGCCACCGTGATCTGGTTCGTCAGATAGTCGGACTGATAGCGCGGATGGCCGCCATTGTCGTAATAGCCGAACTGCGGCTGGAAGGGCTGCTTATCCGGCGGCACCAGCGCCACGGCCCAATATTTGTCGGTGAAGCCAAGCCAGCCATCGGTCGATTTGCCGGGCGTGACCTCCTTTTCCTTTTCGATCTTGGAATATTTGATTTCCTCGAGACCTTCCTTACCGGTCACGCCGATAAGGCCCTCGTGCAGATAGAAGGAGGAGTGGTCTTCCGGTTTGTAGAAGCGGGTGATGCGGCCATAATTCGACAAGGTGACGGGCGCGCCGCTGGAATTCGTGACCGTATCCTTGACGGTGAACATGTATTTGTCGTCGACGGATATAGTCCGCTTGAAGGTCAGCCCCTTCTCGTTCGTATAGGTCAGCGTGACCGGGTTCTTCGGCGTCAGGACCGGATTACCCTCGACGCTCCAGACGGTGTCGGGTCCGGGAACGGCCCCAGTATCCTTCGAGCCGAGAAAACCGACCTCGGCGTAATAGCCGTTCGGCAATCCTTGGGGGTTGAGGAGATCGATATTCGGTGAGTTCTTCTGGACCGTTTCCTTGTACTTTTTTAGCACCAGATCGTCGAAACGGGCGCCGGTCAGGTTGATCGAGCCGGAAAGGCTGGGCGTGTCGATCCTGATGCGCTTCGAGGCGGCAAGGTCTTCCGCCCGCGTCTTGACGGGCTTGGAGGCGCCTTCTTCCGTTTGGCCGGGGATGGCGGCCGAGCCGGATGGATTTGTAGCGGTCGTGGAACCGCTGGTCGCGGACGATGATGCGGATTTGCCGTTCGCCGCCGCGGTCTTCTTGGCCGCCTGCTGGTGCTGCGCCTCGATCTGCGCGGCTTGACGCTGAGCCTCGATGCGCGGGTTCATGTAGAACACCTGCCACAGCGTCAGGATCACGACCGAAAGGGCGATCGTGATGAAGAAGTTACGTTGATTATCCATTCGGTTTTCCGCTCATCCGCCGCGAAAGCTCCTTCTGCAACGTATCGAAGGACACGTCGAGGATTTCGGGTCGCCCGACGATCACATAATCATGACCAGGCGCCATGTCATCAGCGGCATGGGTCCTCAGCGCCTCTTTCAGCCGGCGCCGGATGCGGTTTCTTGTCACCGCATCGCCCGTTTTCTTTGTGACCGTAATGCCCATGCGGGCAATCCCGCCGTCGCCGCGGTCGAGCACTTCCAGCAAAAAATAGCGCCCGCGCCGCTTTTCGCCACGGCGCACGGCAAGAAACTCCGTTCGTTTCCGAAGTCGCTCGTATGGCCTTTTGCCGGGGCCTGTGAGCACGAGCCTCGCCTTGATCAGGCGGAAAGGCGCTTGCGGCCGCGATTACGCCTGGCGGCCACCACCGCGCGGCCACCCTTGGTCGCCATGCGTGCGCGGAAACCGTGACGGCGCTTGCGAACGAGTTTCGATGGCTGATAGGTACGCTTCATTTGTTTTGATACCGCGGCGTGCGGCCCTTCTTCATTCTGTTGCTGGGAACAGGAGCGTCTCGTCCGTCAAGGCGCAACCATAAAAGCGCCGGACGGACGGCCCGAGCGTGGGCGGCCTTATAGGGAGAAGACGGAGGGAAGTCAATCATCGCCTAAAGCGGTCCGACGCCGCTGAAGCCGAACTGTTAAGCGCCGACATGCGTTCCGCCCTTCGCATCGCTCCTGTATAAGGGATGCAAAACCGGCGCCGGAACGTTAAGGACGTGGCCGGGCGCGAGGCCCGCCGGACCGTTTTGGAAGCCGCCGGTGGTTGGCGGAGGGCTGGAGAGGACTGGATGGCAGAGGACGCGGATAACAGCCCCGTCGGCCAGGCTGAACGGCCGGAACCGCGCGCGGTTCCGGTCACACGCGGTCTGTCGACCAAGCTTCTCGTGCTGACCGTTCTTTTCGTAATGGTCGCGGAAGTTCTGATTTTCCTGCCCTCGATCGCGAATTTCCGCCTGCAATGGCTCGAAGAGAAGCTCGACACCGCGGCTGCGGTGTCGAGCGCTCTTTTGGGCCAGGGCGACGCGCATCTCAGCCGCGAGGCTCGTAACGACGTGCTGATGGCGATCGGCGCGCGGGCGATCGCCGTCCGGGATGCGGGCGTTTCGCGCCTCATGGTGGTCTCAGATATGCCGCCCCATGTCGACGAGCAGATACATGTCGGCTATGTCGGGCCAGGCTCGGCCATCATAGGGGCGATCGACACCGTCCTCTTCGGCGGCGACCGCATGCTGCGCGTCTATGGCATGGTGGGGAAGAGCAGGAAGGAATTCGAGCTCATCATTCCCGATGCGGGGCTGCGCCAGGCGATGCTCGTCTATGCCCGCAACATTGCCCTCCTGTCGCTGCTGATCTCGCTTTTCTCGGCATGCCTCGTCTTCTTCACCATCAACCGCATGATGATCCGGCCGATCCGGGACATGACCCGCTCGATGCTCGCCTTCGCGGCGGCGCCCGAGGAACATGGCCGCATCATCGTTCCGGAACGGCGGGGCGACGAGATCGGGGTGGCCGAACGCGAGTTGGCCGCGATGCAGGCGCAGCTTCAGAGGATATTGTCGGAGCGGCGCCACCTCGCCGATCTCGGCCTGGCGGTTTCCAAGATCAATCACGACATGCGCAACGTGCTTGCCTCGGCGCAGCTGATTTCCGACCGCCTGAGGCGTGTCGAGGAGCCGGCGGTCCAGGCCTTCGTTCCCAAGCTCGTCCGTTCGCTCGACCGGGCGGTCGCCTATACGGAGGGCGTTCTTGCCTATGGCCGCACGCAGGAAGCGCCGCCCTCGCGGAGACGGCTACGTCTCAGGCAGCTTGTGGATGAGGTCCACGGAATGCTCGGCATAGAGCCGGAGAGCGGCATCGAGTTCGACAATCAGGTCGATCCCGCCTTCGAGGTTGACGCCGATTCCGAGCAATTGTTCCGCGTCCTCACCAATCTGTGCCGCAATGCGGTGCAGGCCATGGCCGCCGACCGCGACGGCACCGTCGTGAAACGCCTCGGCGTCGCGGCGAACCGCAAGGGCAGCGTCAGCCACATCCTGATCTCCGATACCGGCCCCGGCCTGCCGCAAAAGGCGCGCGAGAACCTTTTTGCCGCCTTCCGGGGCGCCGCTCGAAGCGGCGGCACCGGGCTTGGCCTGGCGATTGCGCAGGAACTTGTCCGCGCCCATGGCGGAACCGTTGAGCTTGTGGAGAGCAGGGGCGGGCGCACGGTCTTTTCCGTGACCATACCCGACCAGCCCGTGACGCTCGAACAGGCGCGCAACGCCCTGCGCAAGCAGGCTTGACCTGTAGCCGGCGCGAGCAAAGTTTTCTCGACAGGGCGCTTGCTTTTGCCGATTTCAGCCGTTAGGAAACCCGCCACGGTCGCTCCGAACCGGAGTGCCTTTTGCGCGCCCGTAGCTCAGCTGGATAGAGCACCAGACTACGAATCTGGGGGTCAGGAGTTCGAATCTCTTCGGGCGCGCCAGCATTTCCAAGGGTTCTGCTGGCTACGCTCCCGCACGCGCAAACCTTTTTAGTCGCTGTGTGGCGTGGTGATCATCGCATCGCCGCTGTCCGGCGATCGGCGAACAGAAGGTCAGTCCATGCCCGCGATACTTTCTCTCCGCCCGTGGCCCCGATGTGGCAATCGTCGTAACGATCCACTTCATTGAGCAGCGCGTCGGTATTCACGCCCTTCCTGATGCCACTTCCGTTCTTGGAGAGGGCTAATTGCGCCCGCACGATTGCATTGTCCGGAGCATCTGTTTTGAAGCCTCCATTACTGGGCTCGAGACATTTCGAAGTGATCGAAATATAGACAGGGGCGCCCACGCTTTGCTGGCGCAGCGTTTCGACCATGGACATAAAGCGCTCGCACTAGGCTTCCGTGCTCGTCCCCTTGACGTAGTCCATCTCCCCCTGAGTCCACAGGACATCGGTCACGCGATAATTCGCGCCTTGAAGCTGTCTCGCGGTGTCGACCAAAAGCCCGTTGAGATCGCCGCCTCGCTTCCACCTTGCAACCTCCGAACCGGAAAACGCCAGGGGCGCGATGATGACGTTGTCGATCTTTCCCGATGCAATCAGCAAATTCCCCAACCGCGTCCAATACTCGCCTCTCGTGTCTGTCGATCCAAGAAGCGGCGAAGCCGCGATAAAGCACCGGCTGCCGAAGAAATTGATGACACGCGCGCCATATTCCGATCGGTATCGCTGGCCGGCATGGTTCGCGGCGTTGGACTGGCCGAGTACGAGCAAAACGACGGTTCGGTTGGTTTGCCTTGGGCAGGGGACGGCGGTTTTCGTTTCGTCGGCAATAAGGCGGCCGTTGCTTTCGAATGTATAGCGGCTTTCCTCCAGGGCTTTTGTTCCGGAGAGCCGCGCTTTCAGCGTGGAAATCTGAGGCCAGGGGAAGAAATCGTGACGTCCGCTCACGCCGCCGACAAAATACGCCACAAGCAACGCCGCCAGGCCGAAGGCCAGCTTTTTACGCGAGACACCAGCTTCGAGAAGGTCGTGCAGAGGAAGCATGGCCTACCCGTTGCGCTGGCGCAACCGATTACGCATCTCGGCGCCTCTTGCTGGCTCACCGGCGCGACGCCCCGCCGCGTCGCCGCAGCCCAGCGCTCTGATCTTACCACAGAGGGCGTACAGCTGAAACAGTCACATAATGTTCGCCGCAACGAGACGCCTGCGCGGCCGAAGCTTCAGCCGCCTTCCAGGCGTTGCGCCGATGGCTATTCTCCGAGCGCCTCCTTCATGCGTTGCAATGCTTCGGACGGCGCGTCGTTGGCCGTCATCAGGCGGAAGAGCGCCTGCTTCAGCCGCTTCTTCACCTCCGGCGCGTCGATCGGCGTCGTCTGCCCCGGATCGGATTCAAGGTCGTAGAGGACGGTGTTGGTGTCCTCCATCTTCTCGGGGAAGTGGTAGCTGTGCGTCTTCGTATTCGCCTTGGACTTGTGGGCGATCCGAAGAAGCGGCACGCCCTTGGTCCAGTCGAAGGGCGGCACCAGGCTGGCGCTCTTCAGCTCCTCGACCGTGAAGAGCTTCGTCATGTGCGCGGGCATCAGCGTATATTGATAGAGGTCCTGGTTCTTCATGTCGTTCGGGTAGCAGAACCAGGTATATCGGCCGTCGACGACGTTCACGCCGCCACCCCAATAGCCGAACATCGCGGCTTCGCGCCGCGCCTCGTCGCGCTCCAGAAGGCCGAGCATCGATTTGCCCTCGACCTCGTCGGGGATCTTCGCGCCGAAGAGCTCGCAGATCGTCGGCATCAGGTCGATGGTCTGCGTCAGGCTCCGCCGCCGCTCGCCGGCGTGGCTGGCGAAATCCGGATGGTGGATGAAGAGCGGGATGTGCGAGATCTCCTCGTACATCGGCATCCGGTTCTTCGCCCACCAATCGTGCTCGCCGAGCAGGAAACCGTGATCGGTGGTGAGGATGAGCGCGGTGTCCTTCCACATGTCGTGTTCATCGAAATAGTCGAGGAAGCGGCCGAGCAGCGCATCGCAATGCGTCAAGAGCGCGAAATAGTTGGCGCGCAGCTCGTCGATCTGCTCCTGGGGTTCGGTGACACGTTCGTAGCGCGGCCAGTCGAGGATGGGCCCGTCATAGTCGGTCGGGAATAGCTCCCTGTACTTTTCGGGCGCGAAGAAGGGCTCGTGCGGATCGAAAGTCTCAACCTGCAGAAACCAGTTCCCGGCGGTCCTGTTGATATCCAGGAAATTGAACGCGGCCTCGAAGCAGAGGGTCGAAGGGAAATCCTTTTCTTCTTTGATGAATTCCCGGTTGATCATGTAATTGTAGGGATTCTGCTTCGAATTCGGATCGTTCTGGCTCGGGTGGTACTTCTCCTTGATGCGCTCGATTGGCGAGGTCAGCATCACCTTCCACGGGTCGGATTCCTGGCCGCGGATGAATTCGAAGGAATTGTAGCGCGTGTGATAGGTCGCGCCGCCGTCCTCCCAGTAATGATAATGGTCGGAGATCAGGTGCGAATAGGCGCCCGCCGTCTTGAGCAACTCCGGAAAGGAATTGTCGAAGGGCTCCAGCGGCCCCCAGCTGCGGTGCAGGAAGGTGTGACGGCCGGTCTGCATGTCGCGCCTGGCCGGCATGCAAGGCATCGAGCCGATATAGTGCCGGTCGAAGGTGACGCATCTTTCGGCCAGCCGCTTGAAGTTCGGCGTTTCCAGAAGCTTGCCGCCATAGGGTTCGAGCATCAGCCGGTTGAGAGAATCGAAAAGTAGGAAGACGGCTTTCATTGGGATCACCTGTTGGTGGAGAAAGGGGTTGTGCGGCGCCGATCACCCGATGCGGCGACGCGTCGTGGGATCGAAGAGGTGGATGTGAGCGGGATCGAAGGCGAGGTGGAGCGTCTCGCCCTCGCTGAAGCGGCGCACCTCCGGCAGGCGCAGCTTCACGACATGGTCGCCTATGGCGAGGTTCAGAAGCATGCTTTCGCCGAGGTTTTCCGAGAGCAGGAGCCTGGCGGGGACGCCATCCACGCCGGTCAGGCGCACATGGCTCGGACGGATGCCCGCGATGACTTCGCCGGAAGCGCCTGTAGGCGCATCCGGCAGTTCCAGGCGGTGATCGCCGACCGCCAGGTTCCGCTCTTCGATCCGGCCGGGAATGAGGTTCATCGGCGGGCTGCCGATGAAGGCGGCGACATCGATCGTGTTCGGTCGGTTGAAGACCTCCTCCGGCGTTCCGACCTGGACGATGTCGCCATCGAGGAAGATCGCCATGCGGTCGGCGATCGTCATAGCCTCTTCCTGGTCATGCGTGACGTAGATCGTCGTCACGTCCATGCTTTGATGCAGCCGCTTCAGTTCGACGCGGGTTTCCAGCCTCAGCTGCGCGTCGAGGTTCGACAGCGGCTCGTCGAGCAGGAACAGCCGCGGCTTACGCACGATGGCGCGGGCAAGCGCGCAGCGCTGCTGCTGGCCGCCGGAGAGCTGGCCGGGGCGACGGTGCAGCAGGTGATCGATCTTAACCTTCCTCGCCGCTTCCTTCACCATATCGGGAATGAGCTTCTTCGATACACCGTCCATCTTCAGCGGGAAGCCGATATTCTGCTCCAGCGTCATATGCGGATAGAGCGCGTAGTTCTGGAACACCATCGCGACGTTGCGCTCGCCCGGCGAGGCGTAGGTCACGTCGGCGCCGTCGACCTTCATCGTCCCCGTATCCGGCGCCTCCAGACCCGCGATGACCCTGAGCGTCGTCGATTTGCCCGAGCCAGAGGGCCCGAGCAGGGCGAAGAATTCCCGCGGCTCGATTTCCAGATCGATGCCTTTCAGCGCCCTGAAGCTGCCGAAATTCTTGTGGATGCCGCTCAAGCTTACGCGGCCTTTCTCGTCGCTCATCGGCGACCTCCTCCCTTGACTGCGCCGATGGTCAGTCCCTTGACGATCTGCTTCTGCGCGGCGACGCCGATGACGATCATTGGCAGCATGGCCACGAGCGCGGCCGCGGCGAGCTTCGCCCAGAGCGTCTGCTCGACGGAGACGAAATTATACATGGCGACCGTGACCGGGCGGACATGGTTGCCGCTCAGCTGGACCGAAAACAGGAACTCGTTCCAGGCATTGAGGAAAACGAAGATCACGGTGACGGCGATGCCGCCGCGCACCTGCGGCAGGATGATGTGCCACAGCGTCTGGAAGCGGTTTGCCTTGTCGAGGAAGGCCGCCTCTTCCATCTCCCTTGGAATGTCTTCCATGTAGGAGACCATCAGCCAGATCGCGAACGGCAATGAAAATGTCAGGAAAACGACGATGAGGCCCTGATAGCTGTCAAGCCAGCCAATCTTGTTGAGGATCAGGAAGTAGGGAATGATGAGCCCGATCGGCGGGATCATCTGCGTCACGAGCGTATAGAAGCCGAGCGGCTTCTTCGCCGGAAGCCGAAGCCGCGCGAAGGCATAGGCCGCCGGGATCGCGAGCAGGATCGTGAGCACCGTCGTCGCGCTCGACAGGATCAGGCTGGTGACGAAGCTCGACAGGATCGAGAAGCTGCCGGTCAGGGCGTCGCGATAATTCTCCAGCGTCGGGTGGAAGACGATCTGGGGCGGGTAGGCCAGCACCTCGCTTTCCGTTTTCAGCGAGACGACGACCGCCCAGGCGATCGGCACCACCCAGATCAGCAACAGGATGGCGGCGGCGACATAGAGCACCGCGTTGCGGCGCAGCCTCGCCGCCTTATGTGGATTGAGCGCCATTATCTCACCCTCGCGGTGCGCATGGCGAAGAGAACGGAAGAGACGGCGAGCGTGATGACGAGAAGCGCCACCGCCAGCGCCGAGCCGTAGCCGAAATTCAGTTCCACGAAGGAGGTCCTGTAGGCGTATAGATTGAGGATCTCGGTCGCCGTGCCGGGCCCGCCGCGGGTGGCGGCGAAGATCGCGGCAAAGGCGGAAAGCGCGATCATGGAGCGCATGATCATGACGATCACCAGCGCCGGGCGGATAAGCGGCAGGGTGATATGGATGAAGCGCTTGACCGCGTTGGCGCGGTCGATGCGCGCCGCTTCATAGACGTCCACCGGCAGCGAGGCCAGGCTCGCCAGGAAGACGAGGAAGGCGAAGGGCGTCCACTGCCAGGTGTGGATCATGATCACCGAGATCAGCGCCGGCGTCGGCGCGCCAAGCCAGTTGACGGCGCCGAGACCAAGCGCCTTCACCGCGAAATCGATCAGGCCGAAATTGGGCGCCAGCATCAATGTCCGCCAGAACAGCCCGACGACCACCGGCGCGAGCACGATCGGGAGGATGGCGACGACCCGGAAGACGCCCTGGCCGCGCGGAATCTGCATGACGAGCAGCGCCAGGCCGAGGCCGATCACCACCTGAAGCGCGACCGAACTTATCGTGTAGATCGCGGTCAGTTCGAGCGAATGCCAGAAATTGGGGTCGCTCATCATCTGGACGTAATTGTCGAACCCCGCGAAGCTGTTCATGAACGGCATCGCGAGATTGATGTTCTGGAAGGAGTTCCAGATCAGATAGACGAGAGGGAAGGTGGTCGTGAGGATGAGAACGAGGAGCGCGGGCGCGACGAGAAGCGCGGCGAAATTCTCCTCCTTCTGAAACAGGCCGCCCTTGCCGGTCTTCACGATTGTGCTCCTCCCGGCGGACGCTGAGGCGCTTCCCGGAAAGCCGGTGTCCACATTTCCGGGAAACGTCCGCGCCACCGGCTCAACCCTTCATGATGCCCGCGATCTTCTTCTGGGCCAGGTCGAGCGCCTCCTTGGGCTTCGCCTGGCCGACGAGGCTCGACTGGATTGCCGTCGCCATGATCTCGCCGATGGCGGGCCATTCCGGCACGCGCGGACGCCAGTCGACATCGGTGTCATGTTCGAGTGAGGCCATGGTGGCGTCGAGGAAAGTGTCTCCGATCTTGTTCGCCAGCGTCTTGTAGGCGTCATTGCCCAGCACGGAGGTGCGGTTGACGCCGAGGCGCTTGTAAGCGCCGGAGAAGCCGTAGGACGTCGCCGCCTGCACTTCCTTCGAGGCCGCCCACTGGATGAAGAGCCAGGTCGCGGTCTTCTCCTTTTCGCCGAGCGCGGCGTTGATGGGGAAGCTCCAGTTCCAGATGGACGCGACGCGCCGGCCGGAGGGGCCTTTCGGCCAGCGGGCGAAGCCGATCTTGCCGACGACCTTGGACTTGTCGGGATTGGCGACGACGGCGGCGGAGGTGTTGGCGTCGATATAGGAAGCGACTGTGCCCTGGCTGAAGGCGTCGGCGATGTCAGGCCAGTTCCAGTTCTCGACGCCCTTCGGCGCGTCCTTCGTCAGCAGGTTGATGTACCATTCGAGCGCGTCGAGCGCCGGCTTGCCGTTGACGACGAGATGATGATCGGCATCGAACCACTTGCCGCCGAACGCCTCGAAGAGCGACGGATAGATATACATGTTCTGGCCGGCGCCCTTGAAACCGCGCAGCGCGCAACCCCAGAGACGATTCGAGGGATCGTTGGCCTTGGCGGCGTTCTTCGCATAGTCCTCCAGCGTCTCCGCCGGCTTCAGGCCAAGCTTCTGGTAGACGTCGGTGCGGTAGATCTGCAGCGTCGTCTCGCCGTCATAGGGAATGCCGTAGGGCTTGCCATCGATCGAGGTGGAGCCGCTCCAGCTTTTCAATATGTCATTGTAGTCGAACCAGGAATCGTCCGTCAGCTTGGCGTTGCCGAGATAGGTGTCGAGCGGCTCGATCCACTTGTTCTTGACATAGAGCGGGTAGTACATCGGATCGGCGGCATGGCTCGCCCAAGTCCCGGTCTTGCTCGAGAGGTCAAGCACGGCCTTCTGTCTGATTTCGCCGGGCGGCGTCTTTTCCAGCCGGATATTGATGCCGGTCAGCTTGCTGAACTCCGGCAGCACCGCGTCGAGATTGTTGAAATAGCCGGCGGGGATGACGCCGATGGTGATCGACGCCCCCTTGACCTGACCCCAGTCGATCTTCGCGTTCTTGACCGAAGAAAGGCCCGCCGCGCTTGCCGCAGCCTCCGCCCGGCCTGTCAAAACCGCGGGCGCGGCCAGTACGGCAAGGCCCGCAGCGGTCGTCTTGAGTAGCGCGCGGCGGCCGATGATGATGCCGCTGCCGCGTTTGCCGTCGTTTTCATTCGTCATGTGATCTCCTCCCTTTTGCAACGAGGCGGCTCCTGTCTTCGCCGAGCGTTCGTCCGGCCGCCGTCAATGATAGGATGATCGCGCACAGCGCAGCGATCGCCCGGATTCCCTTTTTGCGGCGGTTGCCGCCTTTTCCTGCTCCCCTTCCTTCCATGGCGGAAAAATCGTTCTTCCCCGTCCAGCTACGAGCCTGCCTCTTCCCTGTTTCCGGCGCTAAGGTTACTTCGACGGTTGCCCGCCCGCGGTGTTCGTCGTAAAACGTCCTAAACATTCTGACAATAGAACTTTTAATGCAAGCTTTTTTTGGGAGTGTCGTTGAATGTTCGATCGAGGACCAATTCCGATCTACGTCCAGCTTGCCGACATCATGCGTCACCGCATCAAGCGGGGCGTATGGCCGCGCGGCGAGATGCTGCCTTCGATCGAGCGGCTGATGGACGAATTCAAGGTGGCGCGCGTCACCGTGCGCCAGGCGATCCAATTACTTGCGGGCGAAGGACTGGTCTCACCGCAACGCGGACGCGGCACCTCCGTCACGGGCGAAGTCGGCGGCTCCCGGCGTCTGATGGTCCAGACGACGCTCGCCGATCTCGTTGAGATGTATCGCGGCGATACGCCGGACGTCGACAACATCATCGAATCTCGTGAACTGCCGAGACTGAAGGAGCGCGACGGTCTTCCGGCGCCGGATTATTTCCACATGCGCCGCGTCCATTCGCGAAATGGCGAACGCTATTGCGTCGTCTCGATCTTCATCGACGAGCGCGTCTTTCGGCGCGCGCCGGAACGGTTCCGCAACGAAGTCGTCATCCCGTTATTCAAAACTCTGCCGGGCGTCGAAATCGCCAAGGCGCATCAGACGCTTAATATCACGACCGCGGATGTCGAGGTCGCCGAGAATCTGGACATTCCGGTCAACACGCCGGTCGCGGAAATCCGGTGCGTCTTTACCGGCCCCGACGGCGCCGTGATCTATCTCGGCGAATCCACCTACCGTGGCGACTACATCCATCTCGAGATGGATTTGATGCCTTAAGCACAGTCCACGGACGCTGTTTCAGCGGTCCATGACCGCGCAAATCTCCGCGATCAGCATGGCGGCGGAGATCGCGCCGGGGTCGGGATGGCCGATGGAGCGCTCGCCGAGGCGCGCGGCGCGGCCCATAGCGGCGACCATCCGGCTCGTGCTTTCCGCGCCCTTTTGCGCGGCGAACGCGATGTTTTCCGGAGGCTCGCCGGCTGCCGCCGCTTCCGCGGCAGGGCCCCAGGCGTCGAGCATCGTCTTCTGGCCCGCTTCCGCCTTGCCGCGCTGCGCGATGCCGTCACGGATGGCGGCGATGACGGTCCGCAATTCGTCGGTCGGCATTGACGATCTGGCGCCTGCCGCCTTGCCGGCGCGCAGGAGGCCGGTCGCATAGAGCGGGCCGCTGGAGGCGCCGACGGCGTTCAGGAAGCCCTTGGCGGCGGCATTGAAGATGTCCTGCAACGTGCCTTCCGCCGAAGCGGCCGCTGCGCTCGCCGCCGCCATGCCCTGTTCCATGGCGATGCCGTGGTCGCCATCCCCGATGGCGCCGTCGAGGACGCAGAGATGGTCGCGTTCCGCCCGCATGCGCCTCGCAAACGCGGCGAAAAGCTTCTTGAGGTCGGATGTAGTGAAGTCCATCTTCTCAACCCCGGAACATGGCGCAGTCGCAGGGATGATCGATCATGCGTTGAAGCTCGTCGTCGAGATGCATGATGGTGATGGAGGCGCCCGCCATGTCGAGCGAGGTGCAATAGGGGCCGACCAGCGCCTTGTGGACGGCGAGGTTGACAGCTGTCAACCGCTCGGCCACCCGCGCATAGAGGATGTAAAGCTCCATCAGCGGCGTGGCCCCGAGAGAGTTGACGAGCACCGCGACGCGATCGCCCGCCTTGGCGTTCATCTCCTTCAGGATGGCGTCCATGATCTCGTCCGCCACCTCGTTAGCCGTGCGCAAGGGGCCGCGCCGAACGCCCGGTTCGCCATGGATGCCCATGCCGATCTCCATCTCGCCGGCCGGCAGGTCGAAGCTTGGCCGGCGCGTCTGCGGCAGTGAACAGGAGGAGAGCGCGACGCCCATGGTGAAGGTGCGCGCATTGGCGTGTCGGGCGATGCGCTCGACCTCGTCGAGCGGCATCATCATGTCGGCCGCCGCACCGGTCGCCTTGAAGATGAAGACATTGCCGGCAACCCCGCGGCGCTTGTCGCGCTCGGAAACCGGCGCAGAGGCGATGTCGTCGGTCGTCAGAACCGTGCGCGCCTCGATCCCTTCCATTTCGAGGATCTCGCCCGCCATGTCGAAATTCATGACGTCGCCGGCATAATTGCCATACATGAAGAGCACGCCGGCGCCGCCATTTGCCGCCATCGCCGCATCGACGGCGGGCTGTGGCGGCGGCGAGGCAAAGACGTTGCCGATCGCCGCCGCGTCGGCAAGGCCCTTGCCGACGAATCCAAGGAATGTGGGCTCGTGGCCGGAGCCGCCGCCGATGACGAGCGCGACCTTGCCCTTGCGCGGGCCGTGGCGGGCCACCACCGCTCGCGGCGCGCCCTCTGGACGGAAAAGATGATAGGGATGCGCGGCCATGATGCCGGCCAGCATCTCGTCAACGGCCGCGTTGCCGTCATTGATCAGCTTCTGCGCCAGGCTCATGGGCTCCTCCCTTCATGCGTCGCGCCGGAATCTAGAGGCGTACGGGCGCGCTTCGCAAGCCGTCCCGTGCCTCAATAACGCGCCGCCATCGCGGCGAGGGGCAGGGGACGGATGCGCTGCGCTTGGCCGGCCGTGCCGAAGGCTTCGAAACGCGCCTTGCAGACGCCGCTCATCAGAGCCATGGCCGGCTTCAGATATTTCCGGGGATCGAATTCGGCGGGGTCTTCTGCCAGGGTCTTGCGGATTGCCGCGGTCATCGCCAGCCTGTTGTCCGTATCGATATTGACTTTGCGCACGCCGCATTTGATGCCGCGCTGAATCTCCTCGACCGGCACGCCCCAGGTTGGCCTGATGTCGCCGCCATAGGAATTGATGATCGCCTGCAGATCCTCGGGAACCGAGGATGAGCCGTGCATGACGAGATGCGTGTTCGGCAGCCGACGGTGGATGTCCTCGATGACGCGCATGGCGAGGATGGCGCCGTCGGGCTTGCGGGTAAACTTGTAGGCGCCATGGCTCGTGCCCATCGCGACCGCGAGCGCATCGACGCCTGTTTCGCCGACGAACTTTTCCGCCTCGGCCGGATCGGTCAGAAGCTGATGCTCCTTGAGCGTGCCTGTGGCGCCGTGCCCATCCTCCTGATCGCCCATGCCGGTTTCGAGCGAGCCGAGAACGCCGAGTTCGCCTTCGACCGATACGCCGGCTGCGTGAGCAACCTCGACGACCCGGCGCGTGATATCGACATTGTAGCTGTAGTCGGCCGGCGTCTTGCCGTCCGCCATCAGCGATCCGTCCATCATCACCGAGGTGAACCCGTTCTGGATCGCGGTGACGCAGGTAGCGAGATTGTTACCGTGGTCCAGATGCATACAGACCGGAATTTCCGGATAGGTCTCCACCAGACCGTCGATGAGGCGGGCAAGCACCCGGTCGTTGGCATAGGCTCGCGCGCCGCGGCTCGCCTGCAGGATGACCGGCGCATCGGCCGCCTTGGCAGCGGCCATGACGGCAAGGCCTTGCTCCATGTTGGAGATGTTGAAGGCCGGAACGGCGTAGCCATGCTCGCCGGCATGGTCGAGAAGCTGCCGAAGTGTGATGCGTGCCATAGTCTACTCTTTGGTTGCAAGGCGGAGGGCGGCAGATGCATCCGTTTCGGCCGCGACTTTGAAGGCGGGCGGTAAGCACCACCCGGTCCGTAATGTTCAGCGGGCGTTGTACTTGGCGTCCACCGCATCGATTGCCGCGACATTGCCGGCCGACCGTCCCTTGGGGTCGAACGTCTCCTTCAGGAAGGCGTCGGCGATCGATTTCGCCAGTTCCGGCCCGATGACGCGCGCGCCCATGGTGATGATCTGGGCGTTGTTCGACAACGCGGCCCGCTCGGCCGAATAGGTGTCGTGCGTCAGCGCGGCGCGGATGCCGGGAACCTTGTTGGCCGATATGCTTACGCCGATGCCGGTCCCGCAGATCAGGATGGCGCGGTCATACTTGCCGGCGAGAACGTCATTCGCCACGCGATCCGAGAGGTTGGCATAAAAAGGATCGGGACCCGCTTCGGTGCGCGACACTTCCGAGACATCGTGCTTGTCCTTGAGATGATCGGCGAGGATCCTGGCCAGGCCTTCTCCGGCGCTGTCACCTGCAACGGCTATTTTCATGATCTACTCCTTCATATAATCGCGGCGCATCTGGCGAGGATATCGAGATAGCCTTCGACGGCCCAGGCGGAGCGCCCGATAAACAGCCCGTCCACATTGGGACAGGCGATCAGTTCTTCGCAATTGCCCGGATTGACCGAGCCTCCATAGAGGCAGGGAACGCGCCTGCCCAACACATCCTCGGCGACGGCGACGATCTCCTTCTGGCGCGCGTCCGCATAGTCGGAGCTTGCCGGAATGCCGTTGACGCCGATCGCCCAGACCGGCTCGTAGGCGAGCAGAATTTCGGCCGCCTTCTGCGCCGGCGTTGTGAGCCGAGCGAGCGCGCCGCGAACCTGCCGCTCCAGCACTTCCCGCGCCTGGCCGCTTTCGCGTTCGGCAAGGGTTTCGCCGATGCATATCAAGGGAATGAGGCCGTGGCGGACGGCCGCCTCCGTCTTCAAGCCGACCGTCTCGTCCGTCTCGCCGAAATGCTCGCGCCGCTCGGAATGGCCGAGTTCGACCATGTCGAGATTGCAGTCCCTGAGCATGACAGGCGAGATTTCGCCGGTCCACGCGCCTTCATCGGCCCAATGCATGTTCTGCACGCCCACCTTGACCGAGGCGCCCGCAAGGATCGCCTTGACCTCGCGCGCCGCCGTAAAGGGCGGGATGACGAAACGCTGGATGCGCGGGTCGCGCCCGCCCTCGGCGGCCTTCAGGCCCTCGGCGAAGGCCCGCGCCTCGGCCAGAATCTTGTTCATCTTCCAGCTCGTGCCGATCCAAATCCCAGGCTTTGTCATGCCGATCCTTCCAAGAGTGAGCGGGCGGTCGCCTCGTCGGTGATAAGGCCCTTGAGCCTGGCGCTCGCCAGCACGGCGCGGATCGCCTCGGTTTTCTCCCTGCCGCCGGCGATGGCGACGATCCTGCCCGAAGGCGGCCCGTCAAGGTCGACGGCCAGGGTGCGCGCGGTGAACGCCGTCTCGACCACGCGGCCCTTTGCGTCGAAAAAGTGCCCCAGCATTTCGCCGACGCCGCCCGCCGCCTTGATCTCGGCGATTTCGCGCCGCTCGATCATGCCGACGACGACAAGCTGGGCATTGACGTCGGCCGTGCCGATGCCGGCGATCTTGAGTTCGGAACGGCGGGCGAGTTCAAAAACCTCCTTCACGCCGCGCTGGGCGAGCAGGACTTCCCTATCCTCGGCCGAATTGGCGAGGAACGGAACCGGCATGACATAGGCTTGCGCGCCTGTCTTTTCGGCAATGCGGTGCATCACGTCATGAGGGTTGGCGGCGTAGTTGCGCGTTAAGCCGCCGAGCAGCGAGACGAAGCGGACCGCCGCGCCGTCGATCCGCGGCATCTGCTGCACCGCCGCGGCGAGCGTGCGCCCATGCGCCAATCCGACCAGCTTGTCCGCGCCCTGCTCGATTTCGCGCCTGAGGAAAGCCGCGCCGGCGATGCCGAGCGCGCGGAGCGGAATGCCTTCCTCGCCGAGATCGGGAGCCACCTCGCAGAAATCGAGCTCGTAGCGCCGGCAAAGCTCATATTCGAGCTCCGCGCATTCGATGATTGCGCCGTCGATCGATATCTTTACCGCGCCATCCGCGACGGCCCGAGCGATCAGCCTGTGCGTCTTGACGGAAGGCAGCCCGAGCCGCTTGGCGACCGCCGCCTGCGTCAGCCCTCCGGCATAGTGCAGCCAGGCGGCGCGGACGGCGAGCGATTCTTCCGGGTCCGCCGGAACGTGGGTTCTTGCCAGGGGTTTCATCGATAGCGGCGTCTCAACGGAATTCCTCGGTACGGCGTCTCATATGTGCAGGCTGCCGGCGCCCGTGTCGATATGGGGCGCCCAGAAGGCGACGCTTTCCGCGATTTGCGGAATGACCTGCCGGTCGTTCGGTTCGCGTTCCTTGAAGCTCAATTCGAGGCAGATCTCGTTATCGGCCGCGCCGCCTTTGGCGAAGGCGGCAAGCAGCGGTTCGGGCTGGATGCGGCCCCTGGCGTTGAATTCGGCGGTGAAGGGCCGGTGGCCGCCCTTGTCCATCAGACTCTGCTTGATGTGGATGATCGGCGAGACTTTCGGCACGGCGCGCGCCCATGCGTAGGGATCGTAATCGTCCGGATCGGCGCTGGTCACGTCGCCATGGTCGATATCGGCCATCATCCACATCGGAACGGCCATGCCGGCGGCACTCAGGCGCTCCTGAAGCTTCATGCATTCGGCGATCGTCTCGCCGAATTCGCGGCCGATGCTCATCGGCTCCCAGAAGACATAGCGAAGACCGGCGGTCTTGGCGTGCTCGGCCACTTCCGCCCAGCAATCGATCGCGATGCTGGTCAGTTCCTCGCGCCGGGCAGGATCGTCATAATCCTTGTAGGTGAAGATGGCGAATTGCGTGCCGACGGAAAAGCCCCCGAGATCGGCCGTGATATCGGCGAAGGTCTTGAACCAGTCCACATAGTAGCGGCGCACGTCGCGGTCCGGATGGCCGAAATGGCTGAGACGGCCATAGGGGCCGGTCATGCCGCTCGTGACCCTGACGCCTGTCCGGGCGAGCGCCGCGGCCATCTGGCGCGTCAGCCGGCGGATCACCGGCGCGGGCCAACCCGGATTGATGAATTCATGGGTAAGCTGAAGATCACGGATGCGAAGCTGATGCGCAACCGTGTCGATCAGGTCGTCGGGGTCGGCGAAGCGGTTCACCAGCGGGTTGGTATTGAGAGAGAGCGTCAGGGGCATCTAAAACCGGCTCATTGCGTGAACGGATCGGGTCGGGCGGTTTTCCTTAGAGCATTCCGTTTTTCTCCGAACCACAGGAATGCTCGATCAGTTTGTTTTTTCGCAATTCCGAACGCAAAACCGCTATGCGCTTTTGCTGGAATTGCTCTAGGCGGCATTGGCGAGATGCGCCTCATTGAACCAGGCGGTGAAGGCGGCGCGCTCCGCTTCGCTGAGACGCAGATAATGCTTGGTGCGCCGGAACAGGATGTCGTCCGGCTTCCGCGCCCATTCATGGGCGACGAGATAGCGCGCCTCCGCCTCGTAGAATTGGCCGCCGAAATGGCGGCCAAGACCGTCGAGGCTGGCCGCTCGCCCGACGACATCCTTCGTCCGCGTGCCATAGAGCCGGCCGTAATGGTGGAGAAGCGCGCGCGGCATCCAGGGATAGGCGTCGCGCAGGCCATTGGCGAAGCTTTCATAATCCGCGTTCGGCATGTCGCCGCCGGGCAGAGGCGCTTTCTCCGTCCAGCGGACGCCCATTCCGGGGAAGACGTGCTTCAGACGATCGAGGCCGCGTTCGGCGAGTTCCCGGAATGTGGTGATCTTGCCGCCGAAGATGTTGAGAAGCGGCGCGCCGCCGGTTTCGTCGAGGTCGAAGACGTAGTCGCGCGTGACGGCCGAGGGATTGCCCTTGCCGTCGTCGAAGAGCGGCCGGACGCCGGAGAAGCTGTGGAGCACATCCGTCCGCCGGAGCTTTTCCTTGAAATAGCGGTTGACCGCCGCGATCAGGTACTCGATCTCGCTCTCGTCGGCGTGCACATCCTCCGCTCGGCCCTGATAGGCGATATCGGTCGTGCCGATCAGCGCCATATCGCCTTGATAGGGGTTGATGAAGATGACGCGCTTGTCGTTGTTCTGGACGAGATAGGCGTTCAATCCGTGCCAGAATTTCGGCACGATGATGTGGCTGCCCTTCACCAGCCGGACATTACGCGACGAGTTCGATCCGGCGACACGGCCGATCACCTCCGAGACCCAGGGGCCGGCCGCGTTGACGATGCAGCGCGCGCGGAAAGTGCGCGTTTCGCCGCTCATGGAATTCCGGGTCGTGATGGTCCAGGCGCCGTTCTCCCGCCTGGCGGAGACGGCCGGAGAGCGGGTCAGGATTTCCGCGCCCTTTTCCGCCGCGCCGACAGCGTTCAGCACGACGAGACGCGCGTCGTCCACCCAGCAATCGGAATATTCGAAGCCGCGCGTATAGCGGTCGAGCAGCGGCGCGCCTTCCGGATCGCGGGTAAGGTCGAGCGTGCGCGTGCCAGGCAGCTTCTTGCGGCCGCCGAGATGATCGTAGAGGAACAAACCGAGGCGCACCAGCCAGGCGGGGCGATCCTCCGGGCTGTGCGGCAGCACGAAACGCATCGGCCAGATAATGTGGGGAGCGGCCTTCAGCAGCACCTCGCGCTCGATCAGCGCTTCGCGCACCAGCCGGAATTCGTAATATTCGAGATAGCGCAGGCCGCCATGGACGAGCTTGCCCGAGCGCGAGGATGTGCCCTCGGCGAGGTCGTCCTTCTCGCACAGCACCACCGAAAGCCCGCGCCCGGCCGCGTCGCGGGCAATGCCGGCGCCGTTGATGCCGCCGCCAATGACGAAGAGATCGACCATCCCGGACCCGCTGCTCATGCCTTCTTCCTTTGAGATGTCGCCGGTCCGGTCGGGCCGGAATTTGAATGCCTGGCTGAGGCGAGCGCCTCCCAGACGGGCGGCAATCCCGTTCGGGCGGCTGTGAAGGCCGGGAAGACGCGGTCGTAAGCCGCGACCAGCGCGGGGTCCGGCGTCTCGGCCTCTCCGAGGAGAGGCGTCACCCATTCGTCGATGCAGGCATGCATGTCCGGATAGGCGCCGATCGCGACCGCCGCCATCATTGCGGCTCCGGCGGCTCCCGCCTCCTCGCGCGCCGAGACGCGGACCGGCGCATGGACGGCGGCCGACAGGATGCCGCGCAGACCCTTCGAACGGGTCGCGCCGCCGGAAAGGCGAAGTTCGGACGGCAATTCGCCCATCGCCAAATAGCAATCGCGCATGGCGAGCCCCAGCCCCTCGATCACCGTCCGCACCATGTCGGCATAACGATGCCTGGTGGAAAGCCCGACGAATCCGGCGCGGGCATTGGCGTTGACGAAAGGCCCGCGTTCGCCGGCCTCGGAGATGTAGGGTTGATAGACGACCTGTCCGGGAAGGCTGGCGGCAAGCCAGCTTTCGAGACGGCCGACCAGATCGTGATGGCTGATATCGCTTCCCGCCTCGCGCAGGATATCGGCGGCAAGGCCAAGCACCCAATCGATATTGAGCGTGGTGGCCATATTGGTCTGCACCTGCGTGACCAGATTGGGGATCGGCAGCGCAATCACATAGCCGGAGCCGGCGTCGTTGAGATGCACCTTGCCGACGGGCGTGGCGCGCATGTGGACGCCGGTCGAGCCGACGATCGAGCAGGCCACGTCGCCGCTGCCGCCGCAAACGCCAGCGCCCAGCGCCGTCATCACCATATCGACATAGCCGAGGCTGACCGGCGTGCCGGCGAGCAGTCCGGTCTCGGCCGCCGCCTCGGCGCCGAGCGGATGGGTCGTCATCGTGCCGTCGACGATTTCGGGCAGCAGCGCGCGCCGGTGCGTCAACCCCAGAGCCTCGATGACGGTGTCGTCATAGAGCCGGTTGCGGAAATTGCCGAAGGTGAAGCTCGCCTCGGACGGATCGGTGGCGCGAACGCCCGTCAGTTTGAGATAGAGCCAGTCCTTGCAATGGAGCGCCGTCTCGGCGCGGTCGAGCATCTCCGGCACATAGCGGTCCATATGAGCGAGCTGGCTGCCCTGCTGGCAGGTGTTCAGCCCGGTTCCGGTCGCCTCGAAGCGGGCGCGGCTCAAGGGTCCCGCAGCAAGTCTCTCGACGGTAGGGGCGGCGCGGGCGTCGAGCCACAGCCAGGCGTCGGTCACGGGCTCATTGTCCTTCCCGACGAGCCATGTACCGTCGCCCTGCGCCGTCACGGCGATCGCCGCCGTGCGCTGGGGGAGGCTTTCCACCTTGCCGCCCAAGCTCCGCAGCGCGGCGGCGCAATCGAGCCAGGTTTGCGCGAGCGGCTGCGTGACCGCGCCGTCTTTGCCTGAGACATAACGGTTTGGCACGGCGGCGGCAGCGATCTGGCGGCCGGACAACTCGAAGGCCACCGCCTTGATCACCGACGTGCCGGAATCGATGCCGATGATGATGTCAGCGCCCGCCATGAAGCCTTCCCGCTTCGATGGCGGCATGTGAGCGCTCTTCACCCATCACTGCTTTTCCTCCTTTCCGCGTTGCAGAACCAAGTCTGCGGAGCTCGTCGCGCAACGCACGCGCCCTGAGGACTGGGCCGGATCACTATCTGAATTCAGTTTATACCATAACGATAACACAATCGATGATTTTTTTTGCAGACAGCGAAATTCCTTTCAGATACTATGATGAGGGGAAAAGAAGGGAGGATCGGGTCGGTTTATATGCCAGACCGCCTTTCTCCACTGAAGCCTAAAAAACTTGTTTGGTCGCGCCTTCAGCCGGCGGATGGCGCGAAGGCTTTGAGTCTGGCGGTAAATTAGCCAATAAAAACATGCGGCTATGCCGACTCCCTCCCGCTTCAACGGTTTTCCAGCCGGCAAGTCGATGTCGGTTCGGTTGGAGCATCCGCAAATGCGCCGATGTTTCGCGCCTGCTGCGATCAGGGGGGGCGGCGCGGTTTAAGGGCCATATCGGGAGATGAAGTCGCCATAGAATGGAAAAGATAAAACGCGTATTCATCTCCTGCTTGACGAAATAAATAACATGAAGATAACATAGAGCCCACAATTCGGTGATGGGCGGAGGAGATCGCCCTCATAAGGATGGTAGCCGCCGATGAAAACGGAGCTTTCGGGCAAGTTCCGGGCGAGGCAGGCTAAGTTTGGCAGCCGGAATCCAGGCTTCGCACGCGGGCATGGCTGATCGGCATCAAGCAGAACGGGATCAGGCTTATGACGATGACGTCCGCCCCGGCGCGCAAGGCATCCCACAACTCGCGGTATGGCGCTGTGATCATCGCCGGGCTGTGCATCGTCCTGCTTATCGCCATGGCGTTGAGCACCACCGTCGTTAGGATCGGGTCCTCCCAGGACGTCCGCAAGGCCGGCTTCTCGCCCGCTGCCTATGGGAAAGAGGAATTCCCCAAGGTGCAGGCCGCGGTCGAGAAGCGCGCCGTGGACGCCGTGACGCTGGCGGCGGCGATCCAGAAGGACCAGTCGGCCGCCGCGAAGCAGTATGGCGTGGATGCGACGATGGGGCCGGAAATGTCGGTCAAGTTCACCGGCGTTGTCGGCAAGGGCGAGTCCGGCGTCTATGACGTCAAGATTCCGAACCTGCCGGACGGCATCAGGGTTCGTGTCCAGACCGGCCCGGCGGTCAACGGAACCGACCTCAGGGACGCCATCGGCACGATCAAGTTTGGGCAGTTCAAGAACCAGATCGAATACCAGAACGCCGGCGCGGCGCTGAACGACGAGTTGAAGAAGGAGGTCCTGTCGAAGGTCGATACCTCCAAGCTCACCGGCAAGACGATCTCGGTGGTCGGCGCGTTCCTTCTGATCAATCCGAAGAACTGGTTCGTCACCCCGGTCAGGCTGAGTGTCGAAAAATGAGCGGGGGGAGCACGCCGGAAGTCAGGGAGCGGCAAGCCGACGACGTCATCCTGTCGGCGCGCAACGTCGTCAAGACCTATGGCGGCGTCCATGCCCTGAAGGGCGTCAATTTCGATATTCATCGCGGCAAGGTGACGACGCTGTTCGGCGAGAACGGCGCTGGCAAATCGACGCTGATGAAGATCCTTTCAGGCGTCGTGAACCCGACGTCTGGAACGATCGAACTCGACGGCCGGCAGGTGAGTTTCGCCTCGACGGTGGAAGCCGCTGACCATGGCATATCGATCATCCATCAGGAACTGAGCCTCGCGCCGAACCTTAGCGTTCGCGACAACATCTTCATGGGGCGCGAATTGTCGAGCGCGCGCGGCGTCGATTTCGCCGAGGAGGCGCGCCGGACCAGGGCGCTCATGGAGGAGCTCGAGGAGAACATCGATCCGCTGACGCTGGTGCAGGACCTCCGCCTCGGGCAGCAGCAGATCGTCGAGATCGCGCGGGCGCTCTCGGTCGATTCGCGCATTCTGATCATGGACGAACCGACCTCGGCGCTCAGCGCCAGCGAGGTGGAAGTGCTGTTTCGGGTCATTCGCGACCTGACCGCGCGCGGCGTCTCCATCGTCTATATCTCGCACCATCTCGAAGAGGCCTTGCAGATCACCGACTACGCGGTCGTGCTGCGAGACGGCCTCATCACCGCGACGGCCGAGGCGAAGGACATCGACCTCCAGTGGATCGTGCGCAAGATGGTCGGCGAGAACTATGATCTCGGCACGCCGCCGACCGGCTATGAATTCGGGCCGCCCGTTCTTTCGATCGAGGATGTCAGCGTCGCCGACGAGTCGGGTTCGGGCCGGATGATCGTCGATCATATGTCGCTCG
>Ga0187809_10000146_pt1 | contig 46947 bp, 43 predicted proteins | sample NC_wetland_sal_i_8_FD_132415 | JGI IMG/M metagenome (GOLD analysis project Ga0187809, IMG submission 132415) | Wetland sediment microbial communities from Neuse River Estuary, North Carolina, USA - ASW_4 | ecosystem: Environmental > Aquatic > Freshwater > Wetlands > Sediment | place: USA: North... | reverse complement strand
GAAGATGGGCCAGATCGCGTTCATCGCGGCGATCGCGTCCTTCGTCGGCGCCGGCGTGCTGCTCATCTTGTCGATCCTGGGCTTCTGGCACCTGCGCCGCACCGACCCAGACGCAGAGGTGCTCGCCTATGGCGGCAAGCGCGGGAAGGTCGCAACGAGCGTCTGACCCAGCCGTCAGACAGGGCGTTCCGGCCCGATCAAGAAGCACCACCGTGCGACACCCACGAATCGAGAGGGCCCCGCAGCCGCGGGGCCCTCTCGCCTGTTCTTCACCTGGGCTGCTTCAGCACCGTGAGCAGCACGGCGCAATCCTCGACCGCCTCCAGGTTGTGCCGGGAGTTCGGCACGACGAGCAGGTCTCCGGTGCGACCCTCCCAGCTGTCGGCGCCCGCCGTCATGCGGACCCGGCCGCGAAGCACGTAGACGGTCGCTTGCTCTGGACTCTCATGTTCGCCGAGCGTGGAGTCTTTGACCATCGCCACCACGGTCTGTCGTAGCGCGAGTTCATGACCGCCGACCACGGTCTCAGCGGTGCGTCCCCCGCCCGCTGCCGCGGCACGCTCCAGCAACTCTCGGGCCAGCGCTTCCAGCGAGAACTTCTGCATCAGCGGCACCTCCGATTCGATCAACGCCTACTTGACCATATGCGGTGTGGTGAAGGCCACCTCAAGCGGCCGCGGCAGGCGTCGCCCGAGACTGGTGTTTACACCAATACGATGGTAGAAAAGAGCAGACCCCGACATGAGGAGACAACCGTGAGCACGCCGATCAAAATCGAGTCGGCCGATGAGGCGGCGTTGTCCGCGATGCTTGACCATCACGCGCAGCTCCGAGCTGAGCTCGACTCGCGCGTCGCGGCGCTTCGCGACGCCGTCCTGGGCGGCGCTCCATACGCAGCGGCCACGGGTGCGCTGGTCAGCTTCATTGACGAGCACCTGCTGCCGCACGCGGCCGCAGAGGAAGGCTCGCTGTATCCGGCTGCGGCCGATGACGACCGAGTCGAGTTGTTCGTCGACTCGATGGTCTTGGAGCACCGCGAGTTGCAGCGCAAGGCGCAGGCGCTCCGGGCGTCTGACACGCCAGCCCGCGCGTTGAGCAGCGCGGAGGCCATCACCGCGGTGTTCGGCGTCCATGTCGAGAAGGAGAACGACCTGTTGCTGCCGGCGCTGCAGAAGCGGCCGGGCGTGTCGCTCTCGACGCTGCTCGGCGACATGCATGACCGGCTCGCCGAGCCGGACGCAGACGCCGCTCCCCGCCCGGTTGGAGAGCCCGAAGAGCTCGACGTGCGCACCATCGCGCACGGCGCGCGGCACGAAATCATCTTCGGCAAGCTGCACGCGCTCGCGCCGGGTGAGCGGTTGTTCATTGTGAACGACCACGACCCGAAGCCGTTGCGCTACCAGCTCGACGCGGCATGGCCAGGGACCTTCGACTGGTCGTATCTGGCGGCCGGGCCGCAGGTCTGGCGGATAGAGATCACCAGGCTGGGCTAGCCAAGGGCATCGACGTAGGCTCGACCTCGTGACTCGGTCGGCGCGGCCGCGGGTGAAACGGGTCTATGCCGACCCAGCGCCCGACGACGGCCTGCGAGTGCTCGTCGACCGGGTCTGGCCGCGCGGCCTCAGCAAGGAGCGCGCGCACCTCGACGAATGGTTGAAAGCGGTCGCGCCGTCAACCCAGCTTCGCACGTGGTACGCCCACGACCCGGAGCGCTTCGAGGAGTTCGCCCGCCGCTATCGGGCCGAGCTGGACAGTCCCGAGCAGGCCGACGCGTTCGCCCATCTGACGACGCTCGCCAGGACGTCGACGGTGACGTTGCTGACGGCGACGAAGGACCTCGAGCTCAGTCAAGCGGCTGTGCTGGCGAGCCTGCTTCGCTGACGCGTTTCCCGGCTTACTGGGGTTCTCGGGCCGATTGCCTTTACCGCAAAGGACGTTTGTCCCTATCGCGCAGGACTGAAGAACCGGTGGACTGGCCGCCATCCCCTGATGAATCCCGGAGGTACTTCGTGGCGCGTCGACGCACCGCAACCAAGTCGCACTACCGTGTCGTCGTCATCGGTGGTGGCGACGCCGGCATCAGTGTCGCCGCGCGGCTGTGTCGCAAGGGTGTCGACGACCTCGCGATTGTGGAGCCGAGCGCCGAGCACTACTACCAGCCGCTGTGGACCCTGGTCGGCGGTGGCCTCGTCGACGCGCGGAAGACCGTGCGCCGCGAGGCCTCGTTACTGCCGCGGCGCGCGGCGTGGATTCGCGACCGGGCGACGGGCGTCGACCCGGAGAACCGGGTCGTCCATCTGCACGGCGGGTCGGTCAGCTACGACCGCCTGGTGGTGGCGCCTGGGATCCAGCTCGACTGGGACGCGACGCCTGGATTGCCAGAGGCGATGGCCACCCCGTTCGCGTCGTCCAACTACTCGTTCGCGCTCGCTCCGAAGACCTGGCAGGTCATGCGTGACGTGAAGCGCGGCACCGCCGTCTTCACCATGCCCACCGGGCCGATCAAATGCCCCGGCGCTCCGCAGAAGATCGCCTACCTGAGCGCCGATCACTGGCGGCAGCAAGGTGTCCTGGGCGACATTCGGGTGGTGCTCGCGCTGCCGGGTGGCGGCCTGTTCGGCGTCCCAGTCTTCGCGCGGGCGCTGGAGAAGGCGGTCGAGCGGTACGGCATCGAGGTGCGGTTCAACACGGAGGTTGTCGAGATCGACGGCGACTCGCGACGAGTCAAACTGCTCGACAACACGACGGGCGAGAAGGAGTTCATCGACTACGACGTGATGCACACCGCGCCGAGGCAAAGCGCGCCTGACTGGGTGAAACACGGCCCGCTCGCCGATCCGGCGAGTCCGGGAGGGTTTGTCGAGGTCGACAAGCACACCTTGCAACATGTTCGGTTTCCCGAGATTTTCGCGCTTGGAGACGTGTCGAACACGCCTAACTCGAAGACGGGCGCCGCGATACGCAAGCAGGCGCCCGTCGTCGTCGCAAATCTGCTGTCGAGCCTCGCGCTCGAGCCGTTGTCGGCGGTTTACGACGGGTACGGCGCGTGCCCGTTCACCACCGCCCGCAACCGGATGGTGCTGGCCGAGTTCGATTACGCCTGCAACCCGCGTCCGTCGATCCCGTTCATCGACACCACGCGGGAGCGGTACGACATGTGGCTGCTGAAGCGGTACGGGTTACCGTTCCTGTACTGGAACGTCCTCTTGCGCGGGCTGGCGTAGACCCTTTCTAACGAGCGCGATAGTATTTATCCACTCGGGTTGATTGAGGGTGAGCTGATCGTGGACGCATTGCAGTGGCTCGGGTCGGTCGACAGTGACGCGGTGCTCGACGCGTTGCATGAGGTGATCGACCCCGAGCTCGGCGTCAACATCGTCGACCTTGGCCTCGTGTACGAGGTCACCGTCGGGGACGAGGGCGACGTGGCGATTCGCATGACGCTCACGACACCAGGCTGTCCGCTTGGCGGCTATCTCGAGGATGAGATCAACGGGTGTCTTCGCCGCTTCCCCTCGGTGCGTGACGTGCGTGTCGACCTGGTGTGGGATCCGCCGTGGCAGCCGGCCGCGATGACCGATGAGGCGAAGCGTCAGCTGGGTTGGCGCGGTTGACGAGGCCGCCGATGTCGCGGCGTCCAGGGCTGTTGTTGCTGCCCGCGGGCGTCGTCGTCATGTTGTTCGGCCTTTGGGGTGGGCTGGCCCGACTCGGCTACACGCTGCCGGCGGACACGTCGTCCGCTGACGATCACGGCATCTTGATGAGCCTCGGCTTTCTCGGCACGCTCATCGCCGTCGAGCGCGCGGTCGCGCTGCGTGCGACATGGGCCTGGCTTTCGCCGGTCGGGTCGGCGGTCGGCTCGATCGCGTTGGTGTTCGGGGCGCCTGCGGTGCTTGGCAGGGCACTGCTTGTGGTCGGCGGTGTGGTGCTGGTCGGCGTCTACATCGCCTTGCACGGTGTGCAGCGCTCAACCCATAACACCTTGATGGGCGTCGCGGCAGTCGGCTGGGTCGCGGCGGCCGCGTTGTGGCTGGCGAATCGCGACATCGCGCGACTCGTGCCTCTGCTTGCCGGGTTCCTCGTCATCACGATCGTCGCCGAGCGTCTGGAGTTGTCGCGGCTCCTGCAACTCTCGCGACGCGCTCGCCGCACGCTGGTGTCGATCGTCGCGGTCTTTGTCGTCGGGGCGGTTGTGTCGACCTTCGACGACGGCGTCGGCGTGCGAATCTGCGGCGGCGCCTTCGTCGCCCTCGCCGGCTGGCTGTTGACCTGCGATCTGGCGCGGCGCACAGTCCGGCAGCGTGGCGTCACGCGCTTCATGGCCGTCGGCCTGCTCGCAGGATACGGATGGCTCGCTGTCGGCGGAGCGCTCTGGCTTGGGTACGGCTTCCATGTCGACGACGCCGTCTACGACGCACAGCTCCACGCGGTCTTTCTCGGCTTCGTGATGTCGATGGTTTTCGCGCATGCGCCGGTGATCGCGCCGTCAGTGTTGCGGCGCGCGTTTCAGTACCGCCCAGTGCTCTACGTGCCACTCCTGCTACTGCACCTTTCGCTGATGGTGCGGGTCGTCGGCGGTGACGCTCTCTCATCGGACGACGCGTGGCAGGCGGGCGGCATCACCAACGTCGTCGCGTTGCTCGCCTTTGTCGCTGGCACCGCGGGGTCGTTGCTGTTCGTACGGGGGCGGGCCGGCGCGCCGTCGTCCGGGGTGGACAGTGATCGGACGTCGCGATGGCGCGCGCGGCTCAGCACTCCGGCCGCGGCGGGTGCGGTGATCGGCATCGCCGTGCTGGTGGCGTCGATCGCGTTTGCCAACAGCGGCACGACGGCGACGACGGCGTCGGCCTCCGCCGCCCCGGCGGCGGCCGCTGACGGATCGACGACCTCGGTGGCGATATCGCTGCGTGAGATGAGCATCCAGCCGGCGGTGGTCACCGCGAAGCCGGGCACCAAACTGGTGTTGCGAGTCGCGAACGACGGCACGATGCGACACGACCTCAGGCTGTCGAATGGCGCGCATACCGCGTTGTTGAAGCCCGGCCAAACCGCCACGCTTGACGCTGGTGTCGTCACCAAGGCCCTCGACGGCTGGTGCACCGTCCCAGGCCATCGTGCCGCTGGAATGACGATGCGGATCGCGTTAGCCGCCGGTGACGCGACGACGGGTGACTCGGCAGGCGGTATGGCGAACATGTCCGGCATGACGGACGCCGCGTCCACACCGGGCCCTGACGCGGTGTCGTCGAATCTGGCTGGCGCGCCCGACGCCGGTTGGCGCCCGGTTGACCCCACGCTGCCGCCAGTCGCCGCTGGCACGACGCACAATGTCACGTGGCACGTCAAGGACGTGAAGATGACCGTCGCGCCGGGCGTCACACAAACCATGTGGACCTTCGACGGCACGGTGCCTGGGCCGGCGTTGCACGGCCACGTTGGGGACGTCTTCAACGTCACGGTGGTCAACGACACCCAGATGACGCACAACCTCGACTTCCATGCCGAGGAAGGGCCGCCGGCGACGACGATGACGCCGATCGCGCCGGGCGCATCGCACACCTACCGGTTCGTCGCGGATCGGGCGGGCGCGTGGCTGTATCACTGCGGCACCGCGCCGATGCTGATGCACATGGGCAACGGCATGTATGGCGCGCTTGTCATCGACCCGCCCGGCCTTTCGCCCGTGGCCCGGCAATATGTGCTGGTCGGCTCGGAGTTGTTCTTCGGTCCACAAGGCGATGTCGGCGACTACGCGAAGATGCTCGCCGACAAGCCAGACGCCGTCGTCTTCAACGGTTACCCGTTCGCGTATCAGCACGCGCCGTTGTCGGCCAGCGCCGGCGATCGAGTTCGGATTTGGATCGTCGACGCCGGACCCACCAGGTCGATGGCGTTCCACGTCGTCGGCGAGCCGTTCGACACGGTGTATCTGGACGGCGCGTACACCTTGCGGCCGGGCGACCCGGCGGCCGGCGGCGCGCAGACGTTGCCGGTCGATCCAGGTGACGGCGGTTTCGTCGAGCTGACCTTCGCGCAGCCTGGCAAGTATCCTTTCTTGACACACGCCATGGCGGACGCCGCCATCGGCGCAACCGGATACTTCGATGTGAGTAAGTAGCGAAGGCGCGGCGCGATGGTCTCGTGGTGGTCGCTGCTGCGCTTTGTGCATGTGCTCTCAGCGGCGGTCTGGGTCGGCGGTCAGCTGACGTTGAGCGCGTTGTTGCTCCCGGTGCTGCGCCGTCGATTGCCAGACGACCTGCGAGCGTCGTTGACGTCGCAGGTCGGACGACGATTCGGTCTCTACACGCTCGCCGTGTTCGTTCCAGTGCAGGTCGGCAGCGGCATCGGGCTCGCGATCGAGCACGATGTCACCTGGAGCATGCTCGGGCAGCCAGGCTACGGCCGCACCCTGTCGGCGAAGCTCGGTGTCTTCGTCGTCGTCATGGTGTTGTCGGGCTTGCACGGTTGGGCGCACGGCACCGGCCGCGCCGCGCTCGCCCGCGCGTTGGCGCTCGGCTCGCTCATCGGGTCGTGCGTGATTGTGCTGCTTGCTACCGCGCTGGTCGGCGCTTAGCGACGCTGGTCTGCGTCGCTTCCTTCGCCGCCGTCGCACCGCCGGCGGTGGGCCGCAGATGCGCGATGCACAGACTTGGTTCGACAAACGGATCGAGCCGCTCCGCCATGATCGGCGCGTCGAGTTCGGTGAGCATTCCTTGCATCAAGCCGAGGTGCACCGCGCATACGACCTCTTCATGTTCGAGCGCGGCCTCACGGAACGGGCAGTGCCGCAGCAGTACTTGCCGCTCGTGCTTCAGCGTCCGCGCCTCCGGCCGGAAGCCGACGTCGTCGAGCATCGCGACCAGCTCGCGGGTGGCGGCGGCCGCGTCGACGGGTCGCCGCCGCGGGCGCATGCCGCTGGGCGTTTGCGCGAGGTGCCGACCCCAGCGCAGGCCGGCTGCGAGCGCTTCCTTGGCCGGTCGGGCGGCGTGCGAGGCGAGGTAGTCGGTGAGGATCTCGGCGAGGAGCCGGTAGCTGCGTTGACCGCCGCGCGCGCTTCCTGGGCGCGCCGTGTACAGCGCTCGCGGGCGACCCGGTTGATCGCGGCTCTCCGTGGCACGATCCACCAGGCCGGCGTCGACCAGCCCGTCGAGGTGGAACCGCGCGGTGTTGGCGTGCAGCCCGTTCGCGGCCGCGACGTCGGCCACTCCCAACGGGCGGCCAGCGTCTTGCAACAGCGTAAGCACGCGCAGCCGGCTCTCGCCGAGTACCTGCTGCTCGCCGCCTTCGCCGATCAGTGTGGTCACCCGCTCATTTTTACATATCCGCTCGGTAGAACGTGGCGAAACGAGCGTTGATCTCTAGCGAAATGGCCCGCGACCGCGTACGTTTCGACTGAAGATCGATACGGTAGTTTTCGCGTGATCGCATAAGGCACGACGCGTGCGTCGTTGGACGATGAAGCGGGGCGATCGGATGCCAGACTCGACGATCTCCGGGTATGGAGAGAACACTCCACCATCCGCCGTCGATCCCAAGATGCGCGCCACGCCTCCGCAGTTAGCCCCACTGCTGCCAGCCGGAGAACCGGTCGAGTCGCTGTTGCGCAACGCGCAGTTCTTCGTCCCCGGCACCCCGTCGCCCGACTATCGCGAGGTGCATCGGATCGACGGTCGCGGCGCCGAGGAGTTCTACCGCGAACGCTGGCGACACGACAAGGTGGTCCGATCGACTCACGGCGTCAACTGCACAGGCTCATGCTCGTGGAAGGTGTACGTCAAGGACGGCATCATCACCTGGGAGACGCAGCAGACCGACTACCCGTCGGTGGGTCCTGACTCCCCTGAATACGAGCCGCGCGGTTGTCCACGCGGCGCGTCGTTCTCTTGGTACACGTACTCGCCGTCCCGCGTGCGTTACCCGTACGTGCGCGCGCCACTTCTGCAGCTATGGCGAGACGCTCTGCTACGGCACGGCGACCCCGTGGCGGCGTGGGCCGAGATCGTGGCCGACCCGGAGAAGACCCGACGCTACAAGTCGATGCGCGGAAAAGGCGGCTTCATCAGGTCAACCTGGCCGGAGGTCGTCGAACTCATCGCGGCCGCGCACGTCCACACGATCAAAGAGTTCGGGCCCGATCGCGTCGTCGGCTTCACGCCAATTCCGGCGATGTCGCAGGTCTCGTACGCGGCGGGTTCGCGGTTTCTGTCAATGATCGGCGGAACGATCCTGTCGTTCTACGACTGGTATGCCGACCTGCCGCCTGCCTCCCCGCAGGTCTTCGGCGACCAGACCGACGTCCCCGAATCTGGTGACTGGTGGAACTCGTCCTACTTGATCCTGTGGGGCACCAACCTGCCGATCACCAGAACGCCTGACGCGCACTTCATGACCGAGGCCCGTTACAAAGGGCAGAAGGTCGTCGTCGTCAGCCCTGACTACTCAGACCACACCAAGTTCGCCGACGACTGGTTGCCGGCGAATCCCGGCACCGACGCGGCACTCGCGATGGCGATGGGTCACGTCATCTTGTCGGAGTTCTATCGCGACCGCAGCGTGCCGTACTTCACCGAGTACGCCAAGACCTACACCGACCTGCCCTTCCTCGTGACCTTGCGCCAGCGCGGCGAGTCATACGTGCCCGACGGCTTCCTCACCGCGGCCGACCTCGGCGGCGATGAGGCCGCTGTGGAGGCCGCGGCCCACAAGACGGTTGTGCTCGACAACGACAGCTGGCTGCCTCGGGTGCCCAACGGCTCCTTGGGGTTCCGGTACACCGACAGCGGTGTCGGCAAGTGGAACCTCGAACTCGGCGACATCGACCCGGCACTGACCTTGTACGGGCGGCACACCGAGGCGGTGACGGTCGACCTCCCGCGCTTCGACGTGGGCGCAAGCGAGGGCGGGGAGGTGATCACCCGCGGGGTGCCCGTCACCCGGATCGCCGACAAGTTGGTCACCACGGTCTTCGACTTGCTGATGGCTCAGTACGCCGTGGCCCGCGAAGGCCTGCCGGGCGAGTGGCCCGCCGGCTACGACGACCCGCACCCGTACACCCCGGCCTGGCAGGAGGGCATCACCTCGGTCCCCGCGGCGGCGGCCGCTCGAGTGGCCAGGGAGTTCGCCCGCAACGCCGAACTGTCGCGCGGCCGCTCGATGATTGCGATGGGCGCCGGAACGAACCACTGGTACCACTCAGACCAGATTTACCGAAGCTTTCTCACGCTCATCATGTTGTGCGGAACGCAGGGCGTGAACGGTGGCGGGTGGGCGCACTACGTCGGGCAGGAGAAGGTGCGGCCGTTGACCGGCTGGTTCACGACGGCGTTCGGCTATGACTGGCAGCGGCCCACGCGCCACATGACCGGCACGTCGTACTTCTACCTGCATACCGACCAGTGGCGGTACGAGACCTTCGGCGCGGGAGAGTTCGCCAGTCCGCTCGGCCCAGGGCGGCTTGCTGATCAGACGTTCGCCGACTGTCTCGCCCAGGCGTCACGGCTCGGCTGGACCCCGTCACATCCCGCGTTCGATCGCAATCCCCTCGACATCGCCGACGACGCCGCCCGTGCCGGAAAGTCGGTGCCGGATTATGTCGCCGACGAACTCGCGGCAGGGAACCTCCGTTTCGCGGGTGAAGATCCCGACAACCCGGCGAACTTCCCCAGGGTGATGACGATCTGGCGAGCCAACGTCTTGGGCTCGTCGGGCAAGGGGATGGAGTACTTCCTGCGCCACCTGATCGGCGCAGACGACGCGGTGCGCGCCGACGAGTCGCCGGAAGAACTACGCCCGCGCGAGGTCACCTGGCGTGACGAGGCGCCGCGCGGCAAGTTGGATCTGCTGACCACGCTTGACTTCCGGATGACGAGCACGTGCACGTTCTCCGACATCGTGTTGCCTGCGGCCACGTGGTACGAGAAGTACGACCTATCGTCAACCGACATGCACCCCTTCGTGCACTCCTTCAACCCGGCGATCGCGCCGCCGTGGGAGGCGCGCACCGACTTCGACATCTTCCACGCCATCGGCGAGGAGTTTTCCCGGCTCGCGGCGACGCATCTCGGCACTCGCACCGACGTCATCGCCGCGCCGCTCGCGCACGACACGGCTGATGAGTTGGCGCAGCCGGGCGGCAAGGTTGTCGATTGGAAGGCCGACGGCATCAAGCCGACTCCCGGCGTCAACATGCCGAAGCTGATCACAATTGAACGCGACTACGCGGCTGTGTTCGAGAAGATGCGCGCACTCGGCCCGCTGGTCGACACTCTCGGCACCACCACGAAAGGGATCTCCTGGGTCCCCACCAGCGCCGTCGAGTACCTGCGCCGGGTCAACGGTGTGATGCGCAGCGGCGTGGGCGAGGGCAGGCCGTCGCTCGCTCGCGACGTCCATGTCGCGGAGGCGATCTTGGCGCTGTCGGGCACCACGAACGCCGAACTGGCAATCCAAGGCTGGAAACGCCTCGAGGAGCGCACCGGCGTGCGGCTCGCCGACCTCGCCGAAGAGCGGGCCGACGAGCAGATCAGCTTCGCTGACACCCAGGTGCAGCCGCGCGCGGTCATCACATCACCGGAGTGGTCCGGCAGTGAGACCGGCGGACGACGCTATTCGCCGTTCGTCGTGAACGTCGAGCGAAAGAAGCCGTGGCACACCCTGACCGGCCGCATGCACTTCTTCCTCGATCACGAGTGGATGGCCGAATACGGCGAGTGTCTGCCGACTTATCGGCCGCCGTTGAATTACGCGCGGCACTACGGCGAGCAAGGTCTGCAAGACCCCGACCGACCCGAGTTGACGGTGCGGTATCTAACGCCCCACTCGAAGTGGTCGATCCACTCGGAGTACCAAGACAACCTGCATATGCTGCGGCTGTTCCGCGGTGGCCCGGTGATCTGGATGAGCCCGATCGACGCGCAAAAGATCGGCGTCAAAGACAACGAGTGGATCGAAGCTTTCAACCGCAACGGTGTCGTCGCCTGCCGCGCGGTCATCACCCATCGAATGCCGGCCGGAACGGTGTACATGTATCACGCGAAGGACCGCCACCTGATGACGCCGAAGTCGGAGATCTCCGGCTGGCACGGCGGTTCTGACAACTCCTTGACCAGGTTGGTGATGAAACCGACACACATGATCGGCGGCTACGCCCAGCTGTCGTATGGCTTCAACTACTACGGTCCGACCGGCAATCAGCGCGACGAGGTCACTGTGATCCGGCGCCGCTCGCAACAGGTGGAGTGGTGATTCGCCCATGAGAATCATGGCTCAAATGGCGATGGTGATGAACCTCGACAAGTGCATCGGCTGCCACACCTGCTCGGTGACGTGCAAGCAAGTGTGGACCAACCGACCTGGCACCGAGTACGTGTATTTCAACAACGTCGAGACGAAGCCGGGCGTCGGTTATCCGAAGCGTTACGAGGATCAGGAGCACTGGCAGGGCGGCTGGACCCTCGACGGCAAGGGTCGGTTGCAACTGAAGGCCGGTGGCCGCCTGCGCAAGCTGCTCTCCATCTTCTACAACCCGAACTTACCGACCATCGACGATTACGGTGACCCGTGGACGTACGACTACGAGACGGTCATCAACTCGCCGCTCGGCACGGCCAACCCCAGTGCGCACTCCATTTCTGCGCTCACCGGGCGCGACATGGACATGCAGTGGGGCAGTAACTGGGAGGACGATCTCGCCGGCGCCCCCGCATACGCCCCAGCCGACCCGAACCTCGCGAACATGCAGGAGCGGGTGAAGCTGGAGTTCGAGCAGGTCTTCATGTTCTACCTGCCGCGCATCTGCGAGCATTGCCTCAACCCGTCGTGCGTGGCGTCGTGCCCCTCGGGGGCGATGTATAAGCGCGAGGAAGACGGCATCGTCTTGGTCGACCAGGATCGGTGCCGCGGCTGGCGCTTCTGCGTGTCAGGCTGCCCCTACAAGAAGGTGTACTTCAACCACCGCACCGGCAAGGCGGAGAAGTGCACGCTGTGTTTCCCGCGGATCGAGTCCGGTTTGCCGACGATTTGCTCGGAGACTTGTGTGGGCCGGCTGCGCTACCTCGGCCTGTTCTTGTACGACGCCGACAAGGTGCTCGGCGCCGCCACCACACCCGACACGCAGGACTTGTACGAGGCGCAACTCGACGTGTTCCTCGACCCAGACGACCCGGCGGTTCGCGCCGAGGCGGCCCGTCAAGGAATCCCTGACGACTGGATCCAGGCCGCTCGGCGCTCGCCCGTGTACGCCCTTGCGGTGAAGCACCGGGTCGCGCTGCCCCTGCATCCGGAGTACCGCACGCTCCCAATGGTTTGGTACATCCCGCCGCTGTCGCCGGTCTCCGACATCGTCCACGCCGAGGGCTACGACGACACCGACCCCGACAAGGTGTTCGCGACGATCGACTCGCTTCGAATTCCGTTGGAGTACCTTGCCAACTTGTTCACCGCCGGCCGCACCGACACGGTGCGAGACGTGCTTCGCAAGCTCGCGGTCGTCCGCTCCGTGATGCGCGGCGCGCAACTCGGTCTGACCCCCAACGACGAACTACCGAAGACGGTCGGCTCCACGCGCGCGGAGCTCGACGACCTGTACCGGCTGCTCGCCATCGCCAAGTACGAGGACCGTTACGTCATCCCAAAGGCCCACGCCGAGGATGCCGGTCGGTTGATGTCTCAACACGAGCAACTGTTTTGCAGTCTCGACGGTGAAGGCGGCCCAGGTATGGGCGGCGCCGGACCCCACGGAATCCGCAGCTTCCAACCGGCCGACCAATCGGGTGCGTTGCCCAGCAGCCAGACGTTCCGCGCTGACGATGGAAAGCTGCACTTCAACCTGCTCGGTTGGAACGGCGCCGGCGACTCGCCACATCTTTTTCCTGAGGCGGCGGAGTGACCACGCTGCTGCGGCCGGGCGCTGCGCGCGCCACGGTAAGCCCATACAAGCTCGGTTCATTGCTGCTGCAATATCCGACGCTCGCGCTGTTCGACGGCGTCGCCGACCTCGACACCGCGATCGAGTCGACCGCGGCCGCAAGCCGCGCGTCGTTCCGTCGCTTCTTGTCGTGGCTGCGCGCCACATCGGCCGACGACGTCGCACGGCACTACGTCGAGACGTTCGATCTCAGGCGCAGGTGCACGCTTTACCTCACGTACTACCGATACGGCGACACCCGCAAGCGCGGCATGTCGATGTTGACGTTCAAGGCCGCCTACCGAGCGGCCGGTTTCGAACCGTCAAGCGACGAGTTGCCCGACTACCTGCCGATGGTTCTTGACTTCGCCGCGCTGTCGTCACGCGGAGAGTCGCTTCTTCGCGCCCACCGCACCGACCTCGAACTCGTGCGCGTCGCGCTGCACGACGCGAAGACGCCGTACGCCGACGTCATCGACGGTGTGTGCGCGACGTTGCCCAAGCTCGGCAAGCGCGACGCCGCGCGAGTGCGAGAGATCTGGCGCGACGGCCCACCCGAGGAGGACGTCGGTTTGGAGCCGTTCGCACCTCCCGAATACCTCAGCGGCTACGGAACGCAGGAAGGGGGCCAACGCTATGAGTAGTTGGGACCTCTGGTGGTGGGTGATCCTGCCGTACGCCGCGATGGTGGTGTTCGTCGTCGGTCACGTCTGGCGTTGGCGCTACGACCAGTTCGGCTGGACCAGCCGCTCGACACAGCTGCAGGAGCGGCGGCTGTTGAAGTGGGGCGCCCCGCTTTTTCACTACGCGACGTTCGCGGCGATCGGCGGTCACGTTCTCGGCATCCTCGTGCCCAAGTCGTGGACCAAGGCCCTCGGCATCTCGGAGAACCTGTACACCACGTTCTCCGGCGTGGCCGGCTCGATCGCCGCGATTGGCGTGCTGATCGGCGCCGCCGTGCTGGTGTTCCGGCGGACTATGGTTCCACGGGTGCGCGCGACAACGAGCGCGGTCGACTACCTGGCGCTCATCCTCCTCGGCATCATCGTCGTGCTTGGCATCTACCTCACCCTTGGGGTGCAGGAATTCGGCAAGGGCTACGACTACCGCGACAGCGTGTCGATCTGGTTCAGAGGGTTGTTCGCCGGCAATCCGCACGTTGACTTGATCAGCCACGCCCCGATCATGTACCAGGTGCACGCCACGGCCGCGTGGGTGATCTTCGCGGTGTGGCCGTTCAGCCGGCTCGTGCACGCGTGGAGTTATCCCCTGTGGTACCTGTGGCGGCCGTACGTCGTGTACCGGAGCAAGCGGGCGGCGGCGCCGCAGGAGCCGGGCACCGGTGGGCGCAAGTGGCGCAAGATCGGCGTGCCGTACTGACGTGGCCACGTTGGCGGCGACCTCACAGGGCAGCCGGTTGCGTGAGCGCGTCGCGACGGCGGCGAGCACCGCGAACCCGGGCTACTTCGCGTTGGTCATGGGCAGCGGCATCGTTTCCATCGGCATGGACAACCACCATCAGCGGGTGCTTTCGGTCGTCCTGTTGTGGATTGCGATAGCGGCATACGCGGTCCTTGTCGTCGTCAACGGGTGGCGAATCGTCTCGTTTCGCAGCCTGCTGGCGAGCGACTTCACCGATCCGCGTCGAGCGTTCGGCTTCTTCACCTTCGTGGCAGGCACCGACGTGCTCGGAACCCGACTGGCAATCGCGGGCTGGCGAGGGCTCGCGTTGGCACTGCTCGTCGTCGGGTCGGTCAGCTGGTTTGTGCTGGGCTACGTCGTCCCGTGGACCGCGGTGTTGGGTCGCAGTGTTCGACCGGTGGTGGCGGCGGCGAACGGCACTTGGTTCATCTGGGTGGTGGCCAGCCAGTCGATCGCCGTGCTTGCGGCCGCGCTTGAGCCGCAGACGCAAGGCGGACGACGCGAGCTCGCATTGCTCGCTGTCTTCTCCTGGTCGGTCGGAGTTTTCCTCTACGCCGCAGCAGGAGTGTTCGTCGCGGCCCGGTTGATGCTGTACCCGTTGGATCCGGCTGACCTCACGCCGCCCTATTGGGTGGCGATGGGCGCGACGGCGATCACTGTGTTGGCCGGCGCGCGCATCGTGCAGATGGCCGACGCGCCAATGGTGGCGGCGACGCGCGGCCTCATCGCCGGCGCATCGGTCGTGTTCTGGGCGTTCGGAAGCTGGTTGATCCCAGCGCTGGTGGCCGCCGGATGGTGGCGGCATGCGGTGCACCGGATTCCGCTCCGCTATGAGGCCGCTTGGTGGAGCATCGTCTTCCCGCTGGGAATGTACGGCGTCGCGGGGCACTACATCGGGCGCGCCGACAACCTGCCGATCGTCAGGACCATTGGTGAGAACGAGACTTGGTTCGCTCTCGCGGTGTGGGCCGCGGTGTTGATCGCGATGTTCGCGCACCTGACCCGCACCGTGCTCACCGCACGCATCGTTTAGGCGCGCTCGCAAACCCAACCGTCAGGCAGCGCGCCCGACTCCAAGAAGGCGTGCAGCTGCTCGGTCATCTGCTGATCGAGGGCGAGGTCCGCCTGCGGGTAAAGGATCTGCTCTTCCTTCGGGTTGTGATGCTGAAGTTGGACGACGAGTTCCTTGCCCAGCTTCTGCAAAGTCGCGACGTCAGGGTTGAGCGCTAGTTCGAGCTCGATGGCGTCGAGAGTGCGCCACAGCTGGCCGTGCTCGCGCAACATGACGAAGATCGGCGCCACCAACCCGGCGTCGCGCAGTGGGGGGAAGACAAAGGCCTCTTCGAGGTAGATGTGCCGGCGCAGCGCTGCGGACGCGTGACGCAACGGCGTCGGCTCAACCGCGCCGTTGGTGAGTTTGCCGGTGAAGAGATCGATTGCCTCGTCGATCTCGTGATGCTCGCGCTCCAATGCCGCAGCAATCGACTCCGTCACGTCGTCCGCCTTTCTCCCAACCGCTTCGCCACGGCGGTCGCCAATCCCGCGCGCCCGCGTCGCTTCGGCGGTCGCAGCCTCGCTCGGGCGCTCCGACGGATTGATTTTACACGATCAGCATGGTAAAAAAGAGCTATGACGAGCAATGAGCAATGCGTCACGTTGAGCGAGCCGCCGGCGTACTTGCTCGAGCGGGTAACCGCACTCGTCGACGACGTGTTTCAGGCGACGGTCGAGGGCCGCTGGCCGCATGTCGAGTTGGTCGCCCTCGTCGCTTGCCTGCGGGCCGAAGTGCTGCCGCGCGCCGAGCATGAAGAGTGCGAGGTGTTTGTCCGCAAGGTGAATGGCGCGGATCGTGCCCAGTTGCTCCGCGACCACCGGCGGCTGCAGGAGGCCACCGCTGTGCTCGCGCGGGCCGCGGCAGGCGAGGGCACGCACTCGCCGGCGCACGTGGCCGCGACGGCCCGCAGCGTGCTGGCGCAGCTCGACCGGCATCTCGCAGCTGAGCGCGAGGCCCTCGCGTTGGCGTGACGCGTGTCTAAGCGCCGGTCCGAATAGTCGCGAGCACCAGGCCCGTCGGGATGCTGACGAGCAACACCGCGAGCAACCCGCGAAACACGTAGACCGGCCAACGCTTGCCGCGAACAGCGGCGGCGCCGCGCGCTTCGCTCGCGAAGATCGCCAACGCCGCCACGAGAAGCGCACCGCCGACGTACACGACGGGATGCGCGTTGGTGATCGTGCCGGCGATCACGAGCGCGTTCGCCGTGTTCCAGCAGGCGGCTTCGGACATGACGACGCGTGACGACGGCGCATCAGCCGCCAACCACGCTTGTCCAGCCGTCAACGCGACCTGCGCGACGCCGACGACGAGCACCAGATAGGCGGCCGCCCATGCTCCGTGTTCGGTGGGCGCCGGCGCGATCGCGGCCGCCACGAGCCCACCGCCCACCACACCGATCGCCCCGAACGCGAGCAACGGCCAGCTAACGCTCCAGCGAGTGCTCAAGAGCGGGCCCACGACACCAAACGCGCCGCCATGCCTAAGCCGCGACGGCCCCCGGCTGATTCGCGGCGAGCCACTTCAGGCCGTCAACGCCGGCGTAGGGGGTGCCGTCGACGACGACGGTGGGAGTTGTCGACGTGGCCAGCTGCACCCAGTCGCGATGCCATGTCGTCAGGCGATTGAACGCGGACGTCGTGATCGGGCCGCGGTTGGTGCTCACCGCGAATCCCGACTCGCGCAGCGGAAACGCGGAAGAACGGCCTTTCCTGATCGGCTCCGCGAGCAACGCGCGCAGGACGTCGACGCTGCCGATGTCGGTTCCGCGCTTCCAATACGCGTCGAACAGCAGCCGCCGGACGGCGTCGCCCACGCCGCTGCCGACCGCCTCGGCGTAGCCGGCGTTCGCCGCCGCCGTGTTTGGCAGCGTTGACGGTGTGGCGGCGGCGAACTCCTCTTCCGGCGTCAGCAGCTGCCGGACGGAATCCAGTTCCTCGGAAATCTCGTGCTGGCCCGCGTCATCGAGCCGGCGCCCCACGACGGGGAGCGACCCCGCGTGCTCGACCGCGCGCCACTCGACGTCAAGCCCGGCGGCGATGAAACGATCGGCGCGCAGGCTGGCGAGGTAGGAGTAGGGACAGTTGAAATCGCCGTAGATGACAATCACGGTCACGCACCTGCTTCTGGCCGCCCGATCCGCACTCGCCAAACCTCAGGGCCTTGCTCGAGGTACTCCCAGGTGAAGTCACCCTCGTGCTCCGCGGCAAACTGGTAATAGAGCGGCTTTGGGTCGTGGTCGTTCACCAGCACGAATCCGGTTCCCGGCGTCAGCGCGGTATACGTTTCGAAGATGAGGTCATGCCGCCGGGCGGGCGCCTCGGCTCGGACGTCGAGTAGCTGGTCGGTGGCACTCATCGCGTTCTCCTCGGTGGGTTCATCGGTGTGCAGGCGGGCCAGGTAATGCAGTACCCCGGCCAGCCGTTCCGCTTGTGTGCGGTGTGAATGGCGAACCGTCACCCATGCCTGCGCGGCCAGCCGACTCGCCGACTCGGGCGCGCCGTTGTCGCCAAGCTCGCGAAGCGCGCGCGCCAAGACCCGCGTCAACTCCGCGATCGTTTGTTCGCACGCGCTCTCATGCAAGATGGGTTCGATCGAATGCGTCTCGACGACGTTGAGCTGGGCTCCCATGTTTTTCACGATATCAGTAGTACAAAATATCCGTCTACCCTGCCCGGCGCCCCCGTCGGCGGAATGGGGAGCTGATGCCGACCAAGCGCGGTGCGCGCGCCGCATGGCATCGGCCCGCCAACGCGATCGTGCTGGGTTACCTCGTCGCCACCGTCGGCGTCGCCGCGTACGAGCGGAGTTGGCCGCCACCGTGGCTGGTGACCCACGTCTTCCTACTGGGTGCCACGACGAACGCCATCGTGATCTGGACGGCACACTTCGCGACTACCCTGCTTCCCGCCCCGGCACGCGTCGGTGCGGCGTCCGATCGGCAATTGCCGGCCGCGCTCGGCGCGCTCAACGTCGGTGTGATTTTGCTGCTCATGTCGGCGCCCCACGACGCGACACCCGGTGTGGTGATCGGCGCGGCGATGATCACTGCTGCGATCGGTGTTCGCGCTGCCGCGCTCGTCGTGATGTTGTCGCGCGCCGGCGTCACCAGGTTCGGCCCGGTGGTGCGGTTTTACATCGCGGCGGCGGCGGCCCTTGTGCTGGGCATCGCGGCGGGCGTCACGCTTGAGTTCGGCGTGTCCGCGGCCTGGTACCCCCGCGTGTACGCGGCGCACGTCGAGTTGAACGTCTTCGGTTGGATCGCGTTCACCGTGCTGGGCACGCAGGCCGCGTTTTGGCCGATGGTGCTGCGCACGCGAATCGTGTCGGGAACCGAAGTGGCGACGAACCACGCGCTGCCACTCTGCGCCGCGGGGCTGCTCGTCATTGTGACTGGCTTGCTCTCTGACAGTCGGGTCGTCGCAGCGGCCGGAATTTGCCTTTACATACTCGGTGCGATTCGCGCGCTCGAGCCGTTCGCGCGCACCGCCTTGCAGCGCGCGCCGCGCTCGCCGGCCGCGTTGATGCTCGCCGCCGCCATGTGCTGGTTCCTTGGTGGCCTCGCTGCCGACTTGGGCAAGCTGGTCGCCGCTCGGAATCTCACCGAATTCGCCGCGGCGGTCAGTGACTTCGTCCCGTGGCTGGCGGCTGGCTTCGTCGTCCAAGTCTTGATGGGCGCGCTCACCTACCTGCTGCCCGTCGTGCTTGGTGGCGGTCCGTTGGGCGGACGACGACTGTCGGCCGTCCTCGACCGTTACGGCCTCGCGCGGACGGCGGCCGTCAACGTGGGCGCCGTGCTTGTCGCGGCGACGGGAGGCGGCGCGGCGACCGCGGCCGGCTGGGCGTTGATCGGCCTCGCGGTGGGCGGCTTCTGCTTACTCGCCGCCGTCGCGGTCGCGACGAGCCGGCGTGGGTCGCCGTGACCTGATGGCTATTGCCGCTCGCGCTTGTGTTCGGTGGCCAGGATCGCCGCCTGGGTGCGCCGTTCAAGACCCAGCTTGGCCAGCAGCGAGGACACGTAGTTCTTCACCGTCTTCTCGGCGAGGAACATCCGCTCGCCGATCTGCCGGTTGGTGAGCCCTTCGCCGATCAACTCCAGGATCCGCCGCTCCTGCTCGGTGAGCGCGGCGTAGGGATCTTCGCGCTCGCGCTCCGCCGCTTCGTCGCGCAGCCGTTGCATCACGCGCGCGGTGGCTTTCGCGTCGAGCAGCGAGCCGCCGTTGGCGATGGTGTGCACCGCCGAGATCAAGTCGCGGCCTTTGATCTGCTTGAGCACATAGCCGGCCGCTCCCGCGAGAATCGCGTCGTACAACGCGTCGTCGTCCGCGAAGGAGGTCAGCATGAGGCAGCCGAGTTCCGGCATCTTCGAGCGCAAGTCGCGGCAGACCGTCACCCCGTCGCCGTCAGGCAGTCGCACGTCGAGCACCGCGACGTCGGGACGTAACGCGGGCACGCGAGCCAGCGCCTCGGCCGCCGTCGCGCCTTCGCCAACCACGGTGATGCCGCCGTCGGCCTCGAGCAGATCCTTGACGCCGCGCCGCACCACCTCGTGGTCGTCGAGCAAGAAGACCCTTACCTGACGGCCGCCTTCATCTGCCGACTCGGTCACCTTGCGCTCCCTTCGACGCGGTCCGATCGCCGCGATCTTCAGCCTAACCCGACGAACGCCCTATAGGCGCTTCCCATTCGGCCCCGGCGTCCAGGACTTAATGCCCCTGGCCGTGGGGTCACATGACGGTGGTTGCTCGCCGGTGGCGTGTCGAAAGCTTGAGGAGAGACGATTGGCGCGCGACCACGCGCGACACGCCGCTCGCCCGATGCGCGAAGGAGCCCACCATGACGACGTTTGCCGCCGATGTCGACGCCGACGCGTTGCTCAGCGACGCGGGGATTGTGCGCATCAGATCGGCCCGGTCGGACGACGTGGCGGCGCTGCGCGCGATGTACGAGCGGTTGTCATCCGACACCTTGTACCTGCGGTTCTTCACCGTGTCGCGGGCGCTCGCCGGTGAGGACGTCGACCGGCTGACCCGGCCACCCGACAACAGCCACCACTCGCTGGTGGCGGAGATCCGCGGCGAGATCGTCGGCGTCGCCACCTACGAGCGGCTCGACGACCCTTCGCAGGCAGAGGTCGCGTTTCTCGTCGATGACGCGCACCAAGGCCGCGGTGTCGGCATGTTGTTGCTGGAGCACCTCGCCACGGTGGCCATCACAAACGGCATCGTCACTTTTGTCGCCGAGACGCTTCCGGCCAACGCCCGCATGCTGCACGTTTTCTCCGACGCGGGCTTCCCGGTCAGCACGGCCCTTCGCGAGGACGTCGTCCATGTCGTCGTCCCGTTGCGCTTCGACGAGGACTTCCGGCGCGCGGTCGACGCCAGAGAAGCGAAGGCGGACGCCGCGTCGCTTCGGCGGGTGCTCGCGCCGAAGTCGGTCGCCGTGGTCGGCGCGGGCGCCGACCCGGTGGGTCTCGGCCACCAGGTGCTGGCGAACATCGTCCGGGGCGGTTATCGCGGCGATCTGTACGCGGTGAACCGCTCCGGGCACCGGGTGGTCGGCGTGCACGCGTATCAAGACCTGCAGTCGATTCCCGGGCCGATCGACGTCGTCGTGATCGCCGTCCCGGCCGAGCACACTCTTGACGTCGCGCGTGAGGCAGCCGCTCGCTCGGTCGCCGGCATCGTCGTCATCACCGCCGGCTTTGCCGAGGTCGGCAAGGCGGGCAAGCAGCAGCAAGCCGAGTTGGTGCGGATCTGCCGCGACGCGGGCATGCGGCTGATCGGCCCGAACTGCATGGGCATCGCCAACGCCGCCGCGGACGTCGCGCTCAACGCCACCTTCACTCCGTCCAGCCCCCCGCCCGGCGGCATCGGCTTGATGTCACAGTCCGGGGCGGTTGGCATCGCGGCGCTCGACTACGCGGCCCGCTCCGGCCTGGGTCTTTCGACGTTCGTCTCCGCCGGCAACAAGGCAGACGTGTCAGGTAACGACCTGCTGTGCTATTGGGAACGAGACCCCGCGACGACGGTGTGCGCGCTGTATCTCGAGTCGTTCGGAAACCCGCGCAAGTTCGCCCGCATCGCCGCTCGAGTGAGCCGCAGCAAGCCGATCGTCGCGGTGAAGTCGGGCCGCACCGTGGCGGGCAGCCGAGGCGCCGCGTCGCACACCGCGGCGGCGGCCACACCGGACGTCGCCGTCGACAGCCTGTTCGACCAGGCCGGTGTGACGCGAGTCGACTCGCTCGCCGAATTGTTCGACGTGGCAACGCTTTTCGACCTCGCGCCGCTGCCTCGCGGCCGCCGAGTCGCGATCGTCGGCAACAGCGGCGGCCCCGGCGTGCTCGCGGCTGACGCGTGCGAGAGCGCTGGGCTCGAAGTCGTTCAGCTCAGCGAGGTCACCCGCCGACGGCTCGCCGGGCTGCTGCCCACCGGCGCGTCGATCGAGAACCCGGTAGACCTGCTCGCCGCGACCGACCCGATCTCCTTCGAGGCCGCGTTGCGGGTGCTGCTCGAGGCGCCGGAGGTCGACGCGGTCATCACGGTCTACACGCCGATCCAGCCCGGTTCGGAAATCGGTATCGGCTCCGCGATCGCGACCGTGCAGGCCGACAAGCCGGGAAAGCCGGTGCTGGCCTGCTTCCTCGGGCTCACCGACATGCCGAGGGAGCTGCGCTCGCCAGACGGGCCGCCGGTCGTGCCGTTCTACTCGTTCCCCGAGCCGGCCGCGCAGGCCCTCGCCGCCGCGGTGCGCTACGCGGCCTGGCGCGAGCGTCCGCAGGGCGTCGTCCCCGAGTTCAAGGGCGTCGACCTGTCAGCCGCCCGCGCGATCGTCCGGGACGTGCTCGACGCCAACCCGGACGGCGCTTGGGTCGACGCGAAGACCGGCGTGGCGTTGATGGAGACCCATGGCATTCGGGTCGCGAAGACCGTGCAGGTGACGGACGCCGAAGAAGCGGCGCGGGTGGCGGCCGACATCGGGCTGCCAGTTGTCTTGAAAGCGGCCGGCGGCGAGCTCGTGCACAAGACCGAATTGGGCGGCGTGCGGCTCAACCTGCGCACACCGGACGACGTGCGGCGGGCCTTCGACGAGATGTCACACGCGCTGGGCGACAGCATGGGCGGGGCGATCGTGCAACCGATGGTCGAGCCGGGCGTCGAGACCGCGATCGGTGTGGTCGCCGACCCGACATTCGGCCCGCTCGTCATGGTCGGCCTCGGCGGCGTCGCGAGCGACCTGCTCGCCGACCGGGCCTTCCACATGCTGCCGATGACGGTCGAGGACGCCCAGCGGCAGATCCGATCGCTGCGCGCCGCTCCGCTGCTGTTCGGGTACCGCAACACGCCGCTGTGCGACGTCCAGGCGTTGGAGGAGATGATGCTGCGCGTCGCGCAGCTGGCGATCAACGTGCCGGAGTTGTCGGAGCTCGACCTCAACCCGGTGACGGTTTCGCCGTCCGGGGCGGTCGCCGTCGACGTCAAGGTGCGGCTGCGGCCGACCGTCGGCGAAGACCCGCTGTCTCGCCGACTGCGTTAGCCCGGACAAGCAGAACGGCGGTCGCCCCTGTCCGCAGTGGGCGCCGCCGTTCTTGGTCCCGGTGGATTCGTCGCGGCTGGTGGTTCGCGGCTGGGTCGGCCGCGGTCAGTCGTCGTCGGGGTGGGTCGCTGGGACGACGAGCACCGGGCATTTGGCGTGGCGGGTGCACGACTGCGCGGTCGATCCGAGCAGCAGGCCGAGCGGGCCGGAGTGCCCGCGGGCGCCCACGACCAGCAGGTCGGCGCCGGCGGCCATCGCCGTCAGCACCTCGTGCGCGCTGTGCTCGCGAGCGTCGACGGCGCGCAACACCAGGTTGGGCAGACTGTCGGCGCCGAACGCCTCCCGCGTCGCTCGTTCCAGCGTCGCGTGCGCGTCAGCCGCGGCGTCGTCAACGCCGCCCGGCGAGGCGTAGATTTCGCGCGCGCCTTCGCCGGTCGGGCCGTACGACGGCACCATGACCGTGCCCAGCGGATACGAGGTCGGGAAATGCGGGTGGTACACGCAGACCGCTTCAAGTCGCGCGGCGTCGCGAGCGGCCAGCCGCCCGGCGAAGCGCAGCGCCTCGACTGAGTTCGGTGAGCCGTCGATCCCCACGACCACGTGCTGAAGCCGCAGCGGCTCGATCAGCCGCTCACCAGACTCGTGGATCGACACCCCGTGATGCGTCTGAGACGTCGTCATGCGAATCGACCTCCAATAAGTCGCTGCCCTTAGCGTCTGCCCGAGCGGTTGCCGCCGGGCAGCGGCAAAGGTCGCGATCCGGGAGGACGCTCGGCGAGCAGCATGGGACTAAAGACTCTGCGCCTGACCGGGGCCGGTTACCGACTATGGAGCCCATGGCTGTGGACAAGAGTGGTCTCGAGGTGCTGAGCGAGGGGGATTGCTTCGCGCTGCTCGCGACCGCCCCGATCGGCCGGGTCGTCTACTCCGACCGAGCATTGCCAGTGATCGTGCCGGTTAACTTCACGCTCGACGGCGACGACGTGGTGATTCGAACCGGACGACGGTCGCGGCTTGCGACGCACGCCGCCGGCCATGTGATCGCGTTCGAGGTGGACGAGATCGACGCGGTCAACCGCTCCGGCTGGAGCGTCGTCCTGACCGGCTTTTTGCAGCTGATCGAGGAGCCGGCCGAAGCTGAGCGGCTCGAACGCCTCGGCTTGCGATCGTGGGCGCCGTCGGCGCACGACCGCTACCTGCGGTTGAGGTCAGACCTGGTGACGGGTCGGCGCATCCCGTCGGCGACGGCGCAGGTGCTGGACGGCGCCGCGGCGGCGCTGGCGCTCGCCGACTGACCGACTGATCGGCCGGGCTGGCTGGGCCGGCTCACTCGTCGAGCGGGACCCGCCACAAGATCTCGGCCCCACCTTCAGGCGCGGTCGTGGCGCTGAAGTTCCCGTCGAGGCCCTCTGCCCTCGCCTGCAGGTTGGCCAGGCCGCTGCGCCGGCCGTCGGCGGGCAAGCCGATCCCGTCGTCCGAGATGGTGGCGGTGACGGTGGCGTCGTCGACCGCGATGACGACGTCGACCCGGCTGGCCTTCGCGTGCCGGGCGGCGTTCGACAGCGCCTCGCGCAAGACGGCGAGCAGGTTCTCGCCCACGGTGTTGGAGACCCGGGTGTCGATGAGCCCTTCGAGCCGCAGGTTCGGGGTGAAGCCGAGCACCTCGGTGTAATCGTCGATGAGGTCGACGATGCGCGCGCGCAAGCTCTTGGAGGTGCCGCGTTCGGGGCGTTGCAGCGCGTAGATCGTCGAGCGGATCTCCTTGATGGTCTTGTCGAGGTCGTCGACCGCCTGCTGGACGTACTCGACGGCCTCCGGGCGGGTCATGTAGCGCATCGAGCTCTCCAGCTGCATGCCGGTGGCGAACAGCCGCTGGATCACCAGATCGTGCAGGTCGCGCGCGATGCGGTCGCGGTCTTTGAAGATGCTGAGCTGCTCGTTGTCGCGGCGCTGCCTGGCCAGCTCAAGCGCGAGCGTCGCCTGCGCCGCGAAGCCTTCGAGCGTCTCCTGCTGCGCGGGCGTGAACGGCGGGTTCCCCCGCTGGTTCGCGACGTACAGCACGCCAAGCGTGGTGCTGGCCGAGCGCAGCGGCACGAACATCGCCGCGCCGATGTCGGCGCGGACCAGATGTCCGGCCGCCGCCCTGGGCTCGTCCTTCAGGTCGGGCACGTTGAGGGTGTCGCCGTCCTGATAGACCGCGCCGACGAGAGACGCGTCGAGCTCCAACCGCATGCCAAGCAGGTTCTCGGCGAACGAACCGCTCACCATCTCGATGGCGAGCGCGTTGCCGAGCGGCAGCGCGATGGCGGCCAGGTCGGCCTCCGCCAGCTCGCGCGCCCGCTCCGCGATGAGCCGCAGGACGTCTTCTGACTCCGCGCCGGAGAGCAGCGCGGTGGTCACCTCGGACGACGCGCGGAGCCAACGTTCGCGACGGACGGTCTCGTCGTACAGCCGGGCGTTTTCGATGGCCACGCCGGCCGCGGCGGCGAGGGCGACGACGACGCTCTCGTCGTCGTCGTCGAAGTCGCCGCCGCCACGCTTCTCGGTGAGGTAGAGGTTGCCGAACACCTTGTCGCGGATGCGCACCGGCACGCCGAGGAAGCTGCGCATCGGCGGGTGGTTGGCGGGAAAGCCGTACGAGACCGGGTGTTCGGCGAGGTCGTGCAACCGAAGCGGCTTCGGGTCTTTGATCAGCACGCCGAGGATGCCGTGACCCTTCGGGAACGGGCCGATCTTCGCGATCGTCTCGTCGTCAATGCCGACCGTGACGAATTCGGCGAGCTCGTCACCCTGGTCGTCCACGCCCAGCACCCCGAGGGCGCCGTATTCGGCGTCGACGAGTTCGGTGGCGGTCTCGACGATGCGTCGCAGCACGGTGTTGAGGTCGAGCGCTCCGGCGACCGCGACCACGGCGTCGAGCAGCCGGTGCAGCCGGTCGCGGGTCGACAAGACGGCTTGCAGGCGTGACTGAAGCTCGGCTAGCAGTTGGTCAAGATGCAACTGCGTGTGGATCGTCGGCTCGGCCACGCCTCAATCCTGCCAGGCTTCCGCCCGAAGCGAGATCCCCTAATCTGATCGAGATGACGCAGGACGCGGTCGCCGAAGCCGTCCCGGCCGACGGCGCGGCGCGAGGCCTGTCTGGTGCCGAGGTTGCTGATCGTCGCGCCCGTGGCCTGGCCAACGTCACGGCCGAGCGGCCGACTCGCACAATCGGCCAGATCGTGCGGGCCAACATCCTCACCCGCTTCAACGCCCTGCTCGGCGCGATGTTCGTCGTCATCTTGATCGTCGGCCCGCTGCAGGACGCCTCGTTCGGCTTCATCCTGATTTTCAACTCCGGCATCGGCATCGTGCAGGAGGTGCGCGCCAAGCGGGTGCTCGAGCGGGTCGCCGTGGTCACCGCGCCGTCCGCGCGAGTTCGCCGGGACGGCGACGCGCGGGTGCTGCCCGCCGAGGAGTTGGTCGTCGACGACCTGATCGAGTTGGCGCCCGGGGAAGGGCTGCTGGTCGACGGCGTGGTGCTGGGCAGTGATGGGCTTGAGATCGACGAGTCGCTGCTCACGGGGGAGTCCGACCCGGTGCGCAAGTCGTTGGGAGACCGGGTTTTCTCTGGCAGTTTCGTCGTCGCGGGCAGCGGTCTCATGCGCGCCACCGACGTTGGCGCCGAGGCGTACGGCGCGCGGCTCGCGGCCGAGGCGCGCCGGTTCACGCTGGTGCGATCGGAGTTGCGGGACGGCATCAACCGGCTGTTGCGGATCATCACGTGGGTGCTGGTGCCGGTCGCCGTGTTGCTGGCGTGGAGTCAGTTCCGCAGTAACCGGGTGCTCGCCGACGCCGCGCGTGGGTCGGTCGCTGGCACGGTCACCATGGTGCCGGAAGGCTTGGTGCTGCTGACCAGCATCGCCTTCGCGCTCGGCGCGGTTCGGCTCGCCCGCTCCAAGGTCGTGGTGCGTGAGTTGCCGGCGCTTGAAGGGTTGGCCCGCGTCGACGTGCTGTGCATCGACAAGACCGGGACGCTCACCACCGGCGCGCTGTCGCTCGACGCGGTGTTGCCGGTCGGCGGCGCGTCGTCCGCCGAGGCGCACGCCGTCTTGGCCGCGCTGGCCGCGGCCGATCCGAATCCAAACCCGACCATGCTGGCGTTGCGCACCGCGCTTGCCGACGAGCCCGCTCCCGCCTGGTCACCGGCCGCTCGGTTGGCGTTCTCGTCGGCGCGCAAGTACTCCGGCGTCGACTTCGGGCCGAACGGCGTTTGGCTGCTGGGCGCACCAGAGATGCTCCTCGCCGACGACGCAGGCGTGTCGACGTCGTCGGCCGACCTTCACGACGCCATGCGCCAAGCCGTCGAGGCGGGTCGCCGGGTGTTGGTGCTGGCCCGTGCCGAGCGGCTGCCGGGCGAGGGCGCAGATTCCGGACGACGCGACGCCGTCGCGCTCGTCGTGTTGCGCGACGTGTTACGGCCGGACGCCGCCTCGACCTTGGAATTCCTTGCCGCACAAGGTGTTTCGGTGAAGGTCATCTCGGGCGACAACCCGCGCACAGTGGCCGCGCTGGCGACCCAGCTTGGACTCAAGCTGAAAGGTGAGCCGGTCGACGCCCGCACTCTCCCGGAAGTCGACGCGCCGGAACTGCGCGTCGCCTTGGAGAACGCCGACGTGTTCGGCCGGGTGGCGCCGCATCAAAAGCAGGCGATCGTCGTGGCGCTGCAAGCCGGCGGACACACCGTCGCGATGACCGGCGACGGCGTCAACGACGTCCTCGCCTTGAAGAGCGCCGACCTCGGCATCGCGATGGGCTCTGGCACGCAAGCGGCGCGCGGCGTTTCACAGCTGGTGTTGTTGGACGACGCGTTCAGCGCGGTGCCGAAGGTCGTCGGTGAGGGACGGCGGGTCATCGCGAACGTCGAACGGGTCGCCAATCTGTTCCTCACCAAGACGGTCTACGCCACCGTGCTGGCGTTGACGGTCGGCGTGCTGTCGCTGCCATTCCCTTTCCTGCCAAGGCATCTCACCCTCGTGAGCGCGGTGACGATCGGCATACCAGGGTTCTTTCTGGCGCTCGCGCCGAACGCGCGACGGGCGCGCAAAGGCTTCATGGGCCGCGTGTTGCGATTCGCGATCCCCGCTGGCGTCGTGGCGGCGGCGGCCACTTTCGCCGCGTACTCGTTGGCGCGTTCTGAGCCGACCACCAGTTTGGCGTCCGCCCGCACGGTCGCGACGCTGGTGCTCGCCGGAGTGGCGCTGTGGGTGCTGTCGATCCTCACCCGACCGGCCACTCGCGCTCGGCAATGGCTGATCGCGTCGATGGTCGGACTGCTCGTCGCCGCGCTGGTCGTGCCATGGTCCCGGGAGTTCTTCGCGTTGACCTTCCCGCGGCCGGTGCTGTGGCTGGCCGGCGTCGGGGTGGCCGGTTTGGCCGGCCTTGCGCTCGAAGGCGGCTGGCTCGCCGCCGCGTCGGTGCAGAGCCTGGTCACCGAGTTGCGCCGCCGGCGGCAAGCCTCGGCGTCACGCGAGCGCGGGACGACGCGATGGGTGCGCCGCCGTCAGTCGTGACGCAGCCGACGCGAGACTGCGGCGAACCGCTCACGCTCGGCGTCGTCGAGCTTCCTGGTGTCGCGCAGGTCGACGTACGGCTCCTCATCCGGCGGTAGCCCTTCGTCGATCGCCCTCGCCCGCTGAAGCTCGGCGTCAAACTCGGCGCCCAGCAGCAGCGCGATGTTCGAAATCCAGAGCCAGATAAGGAAAATCACGATGCCCGCGAGCGAACCGTACGTCTTGTTGTAGGAGCCGAAGTTCGCGACGTAGACGGCGAATCCCGCCGATCCAGCGGCCCAGATGACCACGGTGAGCAGGCCACCGGGGGTGATCCAGCGGAATCTTGGCTGCTTGGCGTTGGGCGCCGCCCAGTAGAGGAGCGCGAGCGCGAGGCTCGCCACGATGACGAGGAAAGGCCACTTGGCGACGTCCCACACGTCGACCGCGGTGCTGCCCAGTCCTATGACATTGCCCACATCGCGGGCGATTCCGCCAGACAGGACGGCGATGCCGGCCGCGATGATGACCGCGATCACCAGGAAGACGGTGAGGCCGAGCCGGATCGGCGCGGTCTTCCAGATCGGCCGGCCCTCCACGATGTCGTCGATGTTGTTCGACGCGCGCATGAAGGCGGCCACGTAGCTGGAGGCCGACCACAGCGCCAGGACGAGGCTCAGCGCTCCGGCCAAGCTGGCGGCGCCGTGGTTGTTTTGCACGTTGTGAAAGATGGTGCTGAGCGTGCCGTGGACGCTCTTCGGCGCGTTCTTCAGCAAGTTGTTGAGGAGCTTGTCGCTGGTGCTCTTGCCAAGCAGTCCGACGACGGACACGAGCAGCAGCAGCCCGGGAACGATCGCGAGGATCGACCGGTAGGTGAGGGCGGCCGCCCAGTCGCTGAGGTTGTCCTGCTTGTATTCGCGTAGCGTGCGACGGGTGACGCCCTTCCACGACCGCTTATTAAGTCCGAGCGGCGACGACGGACGCTCCTCCGTCGACGGGCCGGCGTGGGAGTTGTCGGCGGGGCCGACCGCCGTCGCCGGGTGCTCAGGACCGGCCGGGGCGGCCGGGCGCCCGGGGCTTGCCGGATTCCCGGCGCCGGTCATGCTCGCTGACTTGCCACGGTGGCGTGGCACGTGGGCTGACATCGCGTCGTCCTCGTCGTTTTGAGTGGTTTGGGGTCGCTGCGCGCGGGGGGTAGACCGTCTGGTGGGTGTGTGTTGCCCGCTCTCGCCGAGCCGGAACCGCCCACGGAAATAGTTGAGCGCTCATCTATGTTGGTGGGTGTAGACGGGCCGGACAGTGCCCGGCCAGACACGCCCGCCCAGTTCAGGAGGCTCCCATGACTACGCAGACAACTCAGACCACCCGCACCGACTTGACCGGCGACTACGTCCTCGACGTCGCGCACACCCGACTCGGATTCGTCGCCCGGCACGCCATGATCACCAAGGTGCGCGGCGCGTTCAACGACTTCGAAGGCAAGGCCTTCATCGACGCGGAGAACCCGGAGCAGTCGCGGGTCACCATCACCATTCAGGCGGAGAGCATCGACACCCGCAACGAGCAGCGCGACGCGCACCTGCGCAGCAACGACTTCCTCGACCTGGCGACGTACCCCCAGATCACCTTCGTCAGCACGAAGGTCGAGCCGCAGGCCGGCGACGTGTACCGGGTGACCGGCGACCTCGGCATCCGCGGCGTCACCAAGCCGATCACCTTCGACCTTGAGTTCACCGGCTCGGCCGTCGACCCGTTCGGAAACGTCCGGGTCGGCTTGGAAGGCTCGGTCAAGATCAACCGCAAGGACTGGGGCGTCAACTGGAACGCCGCGCTCGAGGCCGGTGGCTTCCTGGTCAGCGAGGACGTCACCCTCGAGTTCGAGATCTCCGCGATTAAGTCGGTCGCATAAGGCGACCCCTGCTGGCAAGCGAACCGCGCACTCCTGGATGGGGTGCGCGGTTCGCTGTTTGCGTTTGGTCGCCTGACGAGGTGACGTTCGCGCAGATGCGGGAACAAGGCCTCCATGCGGGTGCGCGGGCGGGTGCCGGGAGCCAAGACGGTGTGCGCCCTCGTGCTCGCCGTCGGAGGCGTCGCGTTGGCCGTCACGTCATTGCCGGGCGTTGACGGCACGACGATGGCGGACGCCGCCGGCCCGATCGTCGTCGGCCTGGCGCTCGTCGGCATCGCTGGCCTGCTGGTGGGCCCGGCCGTTCGCGGCAGGTACGACAGGTGGCGCGACGTCCGGCGCGGTCTTCGGCAAATCGAGATGGTGCTGCGGCTCGAGGCCGCCCTTTCGGCACGCCGGGTGCCGGTGACAGGACTGTCTCCGGGCTGCCCGCGATGCGGGGCGCCGCTTGGGCCCGACGGGCCCGCCTGTCAGTGCCCGAGGCGCTAGCTCGCGGTCGCGGCAGTTCGGCGCCGCCGCCTCGCCGCCGCCTCGCCGCCACCTTCGTGGAACTGTCGCATAAGTGATCGAATACTGATACAAAGAGCCCGTGGCCAAGCTAAGCCGAGATGATTTCGCGCGACTGCTCGCGTTTCGCACGGACCTGCGCAGATTCGAGCGGTGGAGCCAACGCCAAGCGAAGGCGGCGGGGCTCAGTCCTGCGCAGCACCAGTTGTTGTTGGCGGTGAAAGGGCACCACGACCGTCGCGGCCCGACCGTCGGCGAAATCGCGGAATACCTTTTGCTTCGTCCGCACAGCGCGGTGGAACTTGTCGACCGCGCCGAAGCGGCGGGATTCGTCGTCCGACACAAGTTGGACCCTGATGGCCGATTCGTGCGGGTCGGCCTGACCCCGGACGGCGAGAAGCGGTTGCAGTCGCTGTCCTCGCTGCACCTCGACGAGCTGAAGCGGCTCGCGCCCTCGCTGAAGCATCTGGCCGGCGGGTTGGACGACAAAACCGGCAAGTGATCCACCCCGGCGGCGCGACACCTGCATCGTGATGCGATACTTGTGGCCTAACCCGCCGCAAGGAGTCGCTTCACCGTGCCGTCAACCACCTCCGCACGCCCGAAACCCGGCCGGTCCAACGCCGCCGCCGGTCACATCCGCGCGCGGCATCTAGCCGACTTCACCACCTCGCCGCGCACGGCGGCGATTTGCCTGGTGGGCGTCGTCATCGGCGGTGCGAGCGCGTGCGTGGCGCTCGGTTTGCTCAGGTTGATCGGGCTGATCACGAACGCCGTCTTCTACCGCCGGATCGCGACCTCCCTGGTCGCCCCTGGGGCGGCGCATCGCGTCACGGCAGTGATTTTGCTCGCACCGGTGCTCGGTGGGCTCGTCGTCGGCGTCATGGCGCGCTTCGGCTCCGAGCGCATCCGCGGTCACGGCATGCCGGAGGCGATCGAGGCGATCCTTACCGGCGGAAGCAAGGTCTCGCCGCGGGTGGCGGTGCTCAAGCCGATCTCTGCCGCGGTCACCATCGGCACCGGCGGCCCGTTCGGCGCCGAGGGCCCGATCATCATGACCGGCGGCGCCGTCGGCTCGGTGGTCGCGCAGTTCCTCCGGCTGACCGCCGATGAGCGCAAGACCCTGTTGGTGGCCGGCGCGGCTGGGGGGATGGCCGCCACCTTCAACGCGCCGCTCGCCTCGGTGCTGCTCGCCGTCGAGTTGCTGCTCTTCGAATGGCGTCCGCGCAGCTACCTGCCGGTCGCGACGTCGGTCGTCATGGCCACCATCGTGCGCGGCTATCTGCTCGGCACCGCGCCGGTGTTCGGCATGCCCAGCGTCTCGTTGCACCTCACGCCGGTGGTGTACCTGTGCTGCGTGCTGGTCGGCGTCACCGGCGGACTGCTCGCCGTGGGCGCCACCGGGTTGGTCTACTTCGCCGAGGACTCCTTCAACAAGCTGCGCATCCACTGGATGTGGTGGCCGGCCATTGGCGGGCTCGTCATCGGAATTGGCGGGCTCGTTCAGCCGCGGGCGTTGGGCGTCGGCTACGACGTCATCCGAGAGTTGTTGCTGGGGAAGGCGACGATCGGGCTCATCGTCGGGATCCTCGTGGTCAAGACGCTGATTTGGTCGCTGTCCTTGGGCTCCGGCACTTCAGGCGGGGTGCTGGCGCCGACGTTCATGATTGGCGGCGCGCTTGGCGCCCTCGAGGGCCACGCCTTCATGCACGTCGAGCCTGGATTTTGGGCGCTGATGGGGCTCGCCGCCGTCGTCGGCGGGGTGATGCGCTCACCGCTGACCGGCATCGTGTTCTCCCTTGAGCTCACGCACGATTGGCCGGCGCTGCTGCCGCTCACGGTGTGCGCCTCGGCGGCGTACGGGCTCTCGGTGCTGGTCTTGAAGCGTTCGGTGCTCACCGAGAAGATCGCCCGTCGCGGCCTGCATTTGAGTCGCGAGTACGACGTCGACCCACTCGAGATGCTGCTCGTGCACGAGGTGATGGAGCAGGAGTTCACCAGCTTTCGGCCGGACACGCCGCTAGCGCTCGCCGCGCAGTCCTTCGTCGCCGACCACCGGCAAACCCGCAACGCGACGCATCGGCAACGGCTGTATCCGGTGCTCGACGAGCAGCTGCGGCTGCACGGCGTGGTGACCCGGCGGGACATGCTCGACGCCGCGCTTGGCGGTGTCTCGGCCGACGAGACGGTCGGCGACATCATGGTGCGCGCCGTCGTCGCCCACCCCGACGAGACTTTGCGCGCGGTCGCCAACCGGATGGCCGACCAGCAGGTCTCGCGACTGCCGGTGGTCGATCGCGACGACCCGACGCGGATTCGCGGACTGGTCACGCTGGTCGATCTGCTGGCTGGCCGCCGCAAAGACATTCACGAGGAGCGGCACGCGGAGCGCATCTTCCGGGTGCGGCTACGGCCGGCGCAGTGGACGACGGAGCCGGCGCGGCTGCCCTGAGACCTCAGGCGCGTTCGGCCAGCAGCCGGCCCGCCGCCAACAGCCAGCGCCTCGGGTCGGCCATCGCCGCCTCGACCGAGCCGGCCAGCTGCGCGAGCGACACGACGTGAGTCGCGCGCGGCTGCGAGCCGTCGGCGCTGCCGCAGGCCACGGCCAGCGGCGCCGTCGTCCGGCTCGCGACCTCGCCGACCACCTTGCCCCGCCAGCTGCTGGCGTCGAGCCGACCCTCGCCGGTGACGACGAGGTCGGCCCTCGCGATGGCGTCGTCCAGACCGATCAGGTCGGCGACGGTCGCGGCGCCCGACACCACGCGCGCGCCCCACAGCGCGGCGAACCCGAACGCGGTGCCACCGGCCGCGCCGGCGCCCGGTGCGGCTGGGTCGCCGCCGAGGAGCGCCGCGAAGCGGGCGAGCGCCGCGTCGAGCAGCGCGATGTCCGTTGGTGACGCGCCTTTTTGCGGGCCGAACACCGCTGCGGCGCCGAGCGGGCCGAGCAGCGGATGGGTCACGTCGGTGAGTATCCGGACGCCGCCCGGCGGAGGGGGCCGCAACTGTCCGGCGTCGACGTGGGCCAGCGTTGCGAGCGCGGCGCCACCGTCGTCCAAGGCATTGTTGTCGGCGTCGAGTAGCCGCAATCCGAGTGCGGCGAGGGCGCCCGCGCCGCCGTCGGTCGACGCCGAACCACCGACCGCGACAACCAGCTCGCGGGCGCCGGCGTCAAGCGCCGCCGCGATGACCTCGCCGAGCCCGCGGGTGGTGGCGCGCAGCGGATCGGGCGCGCGCATCAGCGGCAGCCCGCTGGTGACCGCCAGCTCGACGGCGGCGACATCGTCGGGCAGTAGCAGATAGCGCCCGTCGACGCGGCGACCGTCCGGACCGGTGCAGCCGGGCGCCGACCGCCAGCGCGCGGCGGGGATCGCCTTGGCCAGCGCGTCGAGCGTGCCCTCGCCGCCGTCGGCCATCGGCCTGAGCAGCAACTCGTCGTCGGGGCGCACGTCTCGCCAGCCGGCGGCGAGCAGCGCCGCCGCGTCGTCCGCGGTTGCCGTGCCCTTGAACGAGTCGGGCGCGAAGACGATCCGCATGCCGGCGAAATTACTTGCTGGCGGCGCCGATGACTTGTTGGCTTGGCTGGCGTCTGAATAGCGTGAGCGCTTCGACCCGCTTCGAGGGAGGACCCAGATGACCGGCGTACGCGTCTTGGTGGGCACGCGCAAAGGCGCGTTCATCCTCACGTCTGACGGCAAGCGGCAAGACTGGGAGGTCAGCGGACCGCACTTCGGCGGGTGGGAGATCTACCACGTCGCGGGATCGCCGGCCGACCCCAACCGCGTCTACGCGTCGCAGTCGGGTGGTTGGTTCGGGCAGGTGTTGCAACGCTCGGACGACGGCGGCAAGTCGTGGGCGCCGGTCGGCAACCAGTTCGTTTACGACGGCGAGGCGGGTACCCACCAGTGGTACGACGGCACCCAGCGGCCGTGGGAGTTCACCAGGGTCTGGCACCTTGAGCCCTCGCTCACCGACCCCGACAAGGTCTACGCCGGCGTCCAAGACGCCGCCTTGTTCTTGTCGAACGACGGCGGCAACACCTGGCAAGAGCAGCCCGGGTTGCGTAACCACGACACCGGCCCGTCATGGCAGCCGGGCGCAGGTGGCTTGTGCCTGCACACGATTTTGCTTGACCCGGTCGACCCAGCTCGGATGACCGTGGCGATCTCGGCGGCTGGCGTGCTGCGCACCGACGACGGCGCCAAGACCTGGAAGCGCATCAATCGCGGTCTGAAGTCTGGCGAGTTGCCCGATCCCGACGCCGACACCGGCCACTGCGTGCACAAGCTGGCCATGCATCCGTCGCGTCCGCAGACGGTGTTCATGCAAAAGCACTGGGACGTCATGCGCAGCGACGACGGCGGCGACAACTGGTACGAGATCAGCGGTGACCTGCCGACCGACTTCGGCTTCGTGATTGACGTGCACGCTCATGAGCCCGAGACGGTCTATGTCATTCCAATCAAGAGCGATTACGAGCACTACGTGCCCGACGGCAAGCTGCGGGTGTTTCGCAGCCGCACCGGCGGCAACGAGTGGGAGCCGTTGAGCAACGGGCTGCCCCAAAGTGACTGCTACGTCGACGTTTTGCGCGACGCGCTGGCGGTCGACTCCCTTGACTCGTGTGGGGTGTACTTCGGGACGACGGGCGGTCAGGTCTACGCGTCGGCCGACGGCGGCGACACCTGGAACGCGATCGTCCGCGACCTGCCGGCCGTTTTGTCCGTCGAGGTGCAGACGCTGCCGTGAGCACCACCGTCCGCGTCGTGCTGCCCGCGCACTTGCGCAATCTCGCGCGGGTGCAGGGCGAGGTGAAGGTCGACGTCGAAGGTGATGTGACGCAGGCCGCGGTACTCGACGCGCTGGAGTCGAAATTCCCTGTGCTGATAGGGACAATCCGCGATGGCGTGACGAAGAAGCGGCGGGCGTTCGTGCGGTTCTTCGCCTGCAAGCAGGACCTTTCGCACGAGTCACCCGACGCCGCGCTGCCCGCCGAGGTGGTCGCCGGCGCCGAGCCGTTCATGGTCGTGGGAGCGATGGCCGGCGGGTGACACCCGGCAGGTCAGGCGGCGGGGCGGCGGCCGCCGTAGATGACGTAGTCGAGCTGCTTCCAGTACACGTCGACCGCCTCGAAGCCGGCCGCGCGCACGAAGTCGACCTGCGGATCCAGGGGCACCATGTGGCGGACGTGTTCCTCGTGCCGCGCGTGCTGTGCCGGCGTCCGGTTCAGCCTTTTCTCTCGTTGGGCGGGATCGATTCGCTCCGTCACCCGCTGCCACGTCTCCTCGACCATCGAGTCGGACGACGCGATCGGGTCAAAGTTCAGGTACCAGCCACCAGGAGCGAGGTGTTGCCAGATCTCGGCGAAGAGCCCTCGCTTGCGCTCGTCGGTGAGGTGGTGCACGCACTGGGAGGTGATGACCGCGTCGAGCTGGCGCGGGATGGCGTCGGGCCACTCGCCGGTGGCCATGTCGAACTCGACGTACTCGAACCGCCCTCGATAGCGGTCCATCACCGCGGCCGCCTCGTCCTTCATCAGCGGCGAGAAGTCGGCCAGCACCGCGTTGGCGTTCGGGTAATGGTCGAGAAGGGCCCGCGCCGCCGGGCCGGTGCCGGCCCCCAGGTCGGCGAAGGTGAACGCCGCGTCGTCGTCGAACGGCAGCAGCAGTGCCATGAACTCCCACTGCGGCCGGCGGGCCCGCTCGCGCTTCTCGGTGTCGGCCAGATAGTCGCGGATCTGGGTCTCTGAATGCCAAATGGCAGCCGCGCGCGCCGTGGCGTCGTCCGTCTCGCTCATGGGATCGCAGCTTAATGCGGGCCTTGCTTCCGGCGGCGGTTAGGCGTTGGCTGGACGTCAGTTGCGCTCACGTGGAGGTGGACGATGCCCAAAGTGTTGATCCTCGCCGGCGACGCGTCGGAGTCGCTCGAGGTGATGTATCCATACCAGCGGCTGCAAGAAGAGGGCTACGACGTTGACATCGCGGCGCCGCAGAAGAAGCGACTGCAGTTCGTCGTCCACGATTTCGTCGAAGGCTTCGACACCTACACCGAGAAGCTGGGCTACACCTGGCCCGCCGACGTCGCGTTCGCCGACGTCGACCCGAACGACTACGTCGCGCTGGTGATCCCGGGCGGTCGGGCCCCGGAGTACCTGCGCAACGACCCGGATTGCCAGCGCATCGTGCGGCACTTCTACAACGCCGACGCGCCCGTCGCGCAGCTTTGCCACGGCCCGCTGATCGCCGGCGCCGCCGGTGTGCTTGGCGGACGACGCACCGCCGCGTATCCCGCGCTCGAGCCGGACATTCGCATGGCGGGCGCAGAATTCGTCGACGGCGCGGCCATCGTCGACGGCCAAGTGGTGTCGGGCCGGGCATGGCCGGATCACCCGGCGTGGATGCACGAGTTCGTCGACATCCTCCGCGCGAAGGCGCCCGCGTCTTTGCGGTAGCCCCAACTACGCGGTCTTCGCCGATTCCGGCCGTTCGTGCACGACGACCACCGGGCACTTCGCGTGCTCGGCGCAAGCCGCGCTGACCGAGCCGAGCAGCAGCCCGGTGAACCCACCGTGGCCGCGGCTGCCCACGACGAGCATCTCGGCGCCGTCGCTGGCCTCGATCAGCACACTGCGCGCTGGACCGTGCCGGGCCGACGCGTGCAGGCCAGCAGGCCGGTGTTCGCCGAACACGTCGTCCAGCGTCTGCTGCAGGGTTTTCTCGGCCACGACGTCGGGGTGCCAGTCCTCCATCATGGGCGCCCAGCCGTAGTTGTGTGGGTACTCCCACGCGATCACGGCCTCGATCGTGTTGCCGGTGGCTTCACAGATGCGGGCGGCCCAGCGCAGGGCGGCCTTCGAGGGAACTGAGCCGTCGACCCCGACGACGACCTTGCGGGTCGCTGGGGTGGTTTGGGTGCCTTGCGTTGTCATCGCAATCGCCTCCGCTATCGACGATGCCCTGCTCGCGGCGACCCGAGTAGGGACGAAGGGCTTGCGCGGGGACGGCGTTCGACCCGGCGGCGATGCCATTGGTTGAAGGGGTCGATCGCCTCCGGTTGTGGGACCTTCGTCCCTGCGCACCGCAGAACGCGGGAATGCAAGGTGAAGGGCGTGAATCCGCTCACCCTCGCCCGTTGGCAATTCGGGATCACGACCGTCTATCACTTCTTGTTCGTTCCGCTGACCATCGGCCTGTCGCTGCTCGTCGCCATCATGCAGACCGCGTGGTACCGCACCGGGCAACCGCGCTACCTGCGGATGACGAAGTTCTGGGGAAAGCTGTTTCTGATCAACTTCGCGATGGGCGTCGTCACCGGCATCGTTCAGGAATTCCAGTTCGGCATGAACTGGAGCGACTACTCGCGCTTCGTCGGCGACGTCTTCGGCGCGCCGCTCGCGATGGAGGCGCTGCTCGCCTTCTTCCTCGAGTCGACGTTCCTCGGACTGTGGATCTTTGGCTGGGGCAAGCTGCCGAAGGGCGTGCATCTGGCGACCATCTGGTGCGCGTCGATAGGCACCGCGATCTCCGCCTACTTCATCCTCGCCGCCAACTCGTTCATGCAGCATCCGGTCGGTTACACCATTGACGCGGAGAAGCATCGGGCGGTCTTGACCGACATCTGGGCGGTGCTGGGCAACACCACCACGTTGATCGCGTTTCCGCACACCATCTTCGCCAGCATCCTGACCGGCGGCGTGTTCGTCGTGGCCGTCAGCGCTTGGTACTTGCGGAAGGGCCGCGACGTCGACGTGTATCGGCCGTCGATGCGGCTCGCGCTCGTCGCCACGGTCGTCGCCGGCCTCGGTTTGGCGATCAGCGGAGACATCGACGGCAAGGTCATGACGACGCAGCAGCCGATGAAGATGGCCGCCGCCGAGGCGCTCTACCACACGTCGAAGCCGGCGCCCTTCTCGCTGTTCACGATCGGCTCGCTGAACGGCCATGACGAGGTGTTCAGCATCAAGGTGCCGCGCGCGCTCTCGTTCCTGGCCACCGGCACGTTCACCGGCGAGGTCAAGGGCATCGACGACCTCAACCGGCAGTACCAACAGACGTACGGCCCAGGCGACTACCGGCCGATGATCGCGGTCACTTACTGGAGCTTCCGGCTGATGATCGGCTTCGGTCTGCTTGCCGCACTCATCGCCGCGCTTGGGTTGTGGGTGCTGCGGAAGGGCCGATCTCCAACCGGACGACGTTTCTACACCGCGGCGCTGTGGTCGTTGCCGCTGCCGTTCTTGGCCAACAGCGTCGGCTGGATCTTCACCGAGATGGGCCGTCAACCCTGGCTGGTCTTCGGAAAGTTGAAGACCGAGGCGGGAGTCTCGCCGTCGGTGAGCGGGGGTGAGGTCTTGACCTCCCTCATCGTGCTCACCGCGTTGTACGGCGTCCTCGCGGTGGTCGACGCGGTGCTCATGGTCCGTTACGCGCGGGTCGGACCTCCGGCCGAGCAGGCCGCGACCGAGCCCGAACCGGTCTTCGCGTACTGAGGAGGTGGCGTAGATGCAACTGCATGACTTCTGGTTCGTGCTGATCGCGGTGCTGTGGTCCGGCTACTTCCTGCTCGAGGGCTTCGACTTCGGTGTTGGCATCTTGCTGCCGTTCCTCTCCCACGACGACGTCGACCGGCGGGTCGTCATCAACACGATCGGCCCGGTGTGGGACGGCAACGAGGTGTGGCTGCTCACCGCCGGTGGCGCGACGTTCGCCGCGTTTCCCGGCTGGTACGCGTCGCTCTTCAGCGGTTTCTACCTAGCGTTGCTTGTCATCTTGGTGGCGCTCATCGCAAGGGGTGTGGCCTTCGAGTTTCGCGGCAAGCACCCCGACCCGCGATGGAAAGCGACCTGGGACAAGGCGATCTTCTTGGGCAGCGCGGTGCCGGCGCTGCTGTGGGGCGTGGCGTTCGGCAACATCGTGCGCGGTGTACCGCTCGACGCCGACCACAACTTCACCGGCAACTTCTTCACCCTGCTCAACCCTTATGCGTTACTTGGCGGGCTTACCACGCTGTCGCTGTTCACCTTGCATGGCGCGCTCTTCTTGCGATTGAAGACGACGGGGGAGTTGCGGGAACGCGCCACCAGGGTTGCCAAGCTGCTCGCGGCCCCAACCGTCGTCATCGCGGCTGGATTCTTGTTGTGGAGCGAGATCTCCTACGGAAAGGCGTCGTCAGCCGCAGTGGCCGCAGTCGCCGCGATCGCGTTGCTCGCGGGCGTCGCGATGGCCTTGCGCGGCCGTGATGGCTGGTCGTTCACCCTGAACGGCGCCGCGATCGTCGCGGCGGTCGCCGCGCTATTCATCGCGCTGTATCCGAACGTGTTGCCGTCGACGACGGATGCGGCGGGAACACTGACCGTGTCGAACGCGTCGTCCGCGCACTACACGCTCACCGTCATGTCGTGGGTCGCCGTCATCTTCACGCCGGTGGTGCTGACGTACCAGGGCTGGACGTACTGGGTGTTCCGCAAGCGACTCAGCCGTTCCGACATCGTGACCGAGCCGGCCGCTGCCGCTGGCAAGCCGGGGATTCCGGTTCCACGCGCGGGCAGCGACAGGCCTGAAGTCTCGCAGTGAAGCCGGTCGATCCACGGCTGTTCCGGCACGCGAGGGCCGCGCGGTTCTTCATCGCCGCGAGCGTGGTGATCGGGCTGGCCATCGCGGTGCTGGTCGTCATCCAGGCGGTGTTGATCGCGCGGCTGCTCGTTGGCACCTTCCTTGACGGCAAAGGAGTCGTGGCGCAACGCGGGGAGCTGGTCGCGTTGGGCGCGGTGCTGCTTGCGCGGGTGCTGCTCGCCTGGCTGGCGGAACTGGCCGCTTACCAGGCGGCCGCGCGAGTGCGCTCGCAGTTGCGCCGGTCCTTCTTGACCAAGGCGACCCAGCTCGGTCCGTCGTGGTTGGCCGGTCAGCCCACCGGCGAGCTGACCTTGCTCGCCACCCGCGGCCTCGACGCGGTCGACGGCTACTTCGCGCGTTACCTGCCGCAGCTCGTGCTCGCCTGCGTGGTGCCGTTTGTGCTCGGCGTCAAAGTTCTGTCGGACGACGTGACGTCGGCTGTCATCGTCGCCTGCACGTTGCCACTGATCCCCGTCTTCATGGTGCTCATCGGTCTCGGCACGCAAGCGCAGATGGACCGTCAGTGGTCGACGCTTGCCCGGCTTTCACACCACTTTCTCGATGCGGTGACCGGCCTCCCGACCTTGAAGATGTTCCGTCGTGAAGCGGCGCAGGTGGCGACGATTCGCCAGGTGTCGGACCATCTCCGCCGCAGCACCATGCGCACCCTTCGGGTCGCGTTCTTGTCGTCGATGGCGCTTGAGATGCTTGCCAGCTTGTCGGTGGCGCTGATCGCGGTGTCGATCGGCGTCCGGCTCGTCGACGGCTCGTTGACGCTGACCGTCGGCCTCACCGTGTTGCTGCTGGCGCCGGAAATCTACCTGCCGTGGCGGCGGGTCGGCGCGGCGTATCACGCCAGCGTCGAAGGCGTCACTGCCGTCGGGCGCGCGCTCGACGTCATCGAGTCGACGACGACGGCGCCCGCCGGCGAGACGCCCACGACGACGCCCGGAGGCGATACGGCCACCGGCGCCACGCGTGCGGCGCCGAACCTGCGCCGAGCCGCCGTCACTCTTGACCGCGTCCGAGTGGAGTACCCGGGGCGACCGATCGCCGCGTTCGACGACTTCAGTCTCACCATCGAGCCAGGGGAGACCGTCGCCGTCGTGGGTCCGAGCGGTTGCGGAAAGTCGACGCTGCTCGCCGTGCTGCTGCGCTTTGTCGAGCCGGCGGGCGGCCGCGTCCTCGTCGATCGGCACGACCTGTCCGAGCTCGACGTCGACGCCTGGCGGCGGCAACTCGCCTGGGTTCCGCAGCGCCCGCGGCTGTTCGCGGCGTCCGTGGCCGACAACATCCGCCTCGGCGCGCCGGCCGCGTCCGATGAGGCGGTGGCGGCGGCGGCGCGCGCCGCGGCCGCCGACTTCGTCGACGCGTTGCCGGACGGCTTCGACACCAGGGTCGGCGAAGGCGGGGTCGGTCTGTCAGTCGGGCAAGCCCAGCGCCTCGCGATCGCCCGCGCTTTCCTGCGCGACGCCCCGCTGCTGCTGCTTGACGAGCCGACGACCGGGCTCGACGCCGACACCGAACGCGCGGTGAGCGACGCGCTCGTCGACTTGATGCGGGGACGCACCGTCGTCCTGACGTCGCATCGGCCAGCGCTGTTCACCCGCGCAGACCGGGTTGTTCGATTGCCCGACCCGATTCAACGAATCGAGTCCGTCGCATGAACCGGTTGCTGCTTGCGACGTTGCGCCCGGTGCGTTGGCGGCTTGCGTTGGCGGCGCTACTCGGCGCGCTGGCGAGTGGTTGCGCGGTGGCGTTGACGGCGACGTCGGCCTGGCTGATCGCTCGCGCCGCGCAGCAGCCGCCGGTGCTCACGTTGATGGTCGCCGCGGTCGCGGTGCGCACGTTCGGCGTCGGCCGCGCGGTGTTTCGTTATCTTGAGCGGCTTTCCGCGCACGACGCGGCGCTTCGGGTGATGGCCGGTTTGCGCACGCGCGTGTTCGGCGATCTCGTCCCACTGTCGCCGTCGCAACTGCGCCGACTGCGGCGCGGCGACCTGCTCAGCCGGTTGATAGCGGACGTCGAAGCGATCGAAGAGCTCGGCGTTCGCGTCGTCGTGCCGGCGATGTCGGCGTTGGTGGTGGGCGTGGCCGCGGTCGCGTTCACCGCCGTCCTGCTGCCGGCCGCCGCCGGCAGTTTGCTGGCCGCGCTGCTGCTTGGCGGCGTGGCCGTTCCTTGCGTCGTGGTGCTCGCCGATCGACGGGCGGCCAGCCGCGCCGCGCACGCGCGAGCCGAACTGGCCACCGCGGTGGTCGACCTCGTCGACGGCGTCGCGGAGTTGACGGCCTATGGCGCGATCGACGCCGCGCTGCGCCGCGCGGACGAAGCCGATCGCGCGTTGTCGAAACTCGAACGCCGTAGTGCGGGCAGTCTCGCCGCAGGCAGCGCGCTGTCTGCGGCCGCGGCGGGAATCGCGTTGTGGTCGGCGATCGCGATCGGCATACCCGCCGTGCGCGCCGGCGCGCTCGGCGGTGTCCTCTTCGTCGTCGTCGTGTTGCTGGCGTGGTCGACGTCCGACGTGGTCGCCGATCTCCCTGGTGTCGGTCAACATCTGGTCCGCGCGCGCGAGGCGGCCACCCGATTGCTCGCGCTCACCCGTCACGATCCGGCGGTGGGCGAGCCGACGTCGCCGGCGCCGCCGCCGGCCGATCCGTCAACCCTCACCGTTCGCGGTGTCGTCGCCCGCCACACCCCCGACGGTCCGGCCACGCTCGACGGCGTCGACCTCGAACTGCGTCGGGGCAAGCGGGTTGTGGTGACCGGCGCGAGCGGCGCGGGCAAGAGCACGCTGCTCGCCGTCCTGCTGAGATTTCTTGAGTTCGAGCAAGGTCGCGTCCGCGTCGACGGTGTCGACGTCAAGACGATGCGCACCTCGGATGTGCGCGCGATCGTCGGCTGCTGCGAGCAGCAACCGCATTTGTTCGACTCCACCATCCGAGCCAACCTGCTGGTCGGCGACCCAGCCGCCGACGACGTGCGACTTCGCGCGGTCGCGGACCGGGTCGGCCTCGGTGGGTGGCTTGGCTCGCTCCCGCTGGGTCTCGACACCCGAGTGGGTGAAGGTGGCGCCGAGGTGTCCGGCGGTCAGTTGCGCCGCATCGCCCTTGCGCGCGTGTTGCTTGCCGACACGCCAGTGGTGTTGTTCGACGAGCCGACCGAGGGACTCGAGGAGGCCGCCGCCGCGGCGTTGACGGCCGACGTCCTCGCGGCCACCGCCGATCGCGCGGTGTTGGTCGTCACGCATCGCGAGATAGACATCCGCCCGGACGACGAGGTGCTGGACCTGGTCGACGGTCGGCTTCGAGCCCGCGACTACGCCTGACCGGCCGTACGCTGCGGGGATGTTGGAAGACCCCGCCGACCTCGGCGTCATCGAGTCTGCGCGGTTGCTTCGCGGCCGCGAACTCTCGTCGTCCGAACTGGTCACCGCCTGCCTGCGCCGCATCGACGAACGCGACGGCACACACAGCGCCGACGGCGACCCGTCGTCCGTCAACGCCTGGGTGCGGGTTTATGCGGACGACGCGCTGCGCGCGGCCGCGGCCGCCGACGCGAGGCTGACCGCGAAGGCGCAACGCGAGCTCGGGCCGCCACCTGCGTTGTGCGGTGTGCCGATCGGGCTGAAAGACCTGTACGCGGTGGCCGGTAAGCCGCTGACCGCGTCGAGTTCGCTGTACAACGAGACTCCCGACCACGACTGCGACGCCTGGCGCGCGTTGCGCGGCGCCGGCCTGGTGCTGCTCGGCCACACGCACACGCACGAGTTCGCCGCCGGCGGCACCACCGACCAGGTCGGCAACCCGTGGGCGCTCGACCGCAGTGCCGGCGGGTCCAGCGGTGGGTCTGCCGCGGCGCTCGCCGCCCGGATGACGCCAGCGGCGGTTGGCACCGACACCGCCGGGTCGCTGCGCATCCCGTCGGCGTTGGCTGGCACGTCGACCATCAAGCCGACCCGCAACCTGGTGTCGATTTCCGGCGTGCTGCCGCTCGCGCCGAGCCTCGATCATTGCGGTCCGATGGCGCGCACGGTGGCCGACTGCGCGGCGCTGCTCGCCGCGATGGCCGGCCCGGATTTCGCTGATGCCGCAACAGGTTTCGGCTCATTCGCGGCGCCGTTCACGCCAGCCGCTGGGTCGCGTCCGCTGAGCGGCGTCCGGCTTGCGCTGTCGCGGCGGCCGCAGACCCTGGACGACGACGTGCGAGACGGTTTCGATCGCGCCGTTCAGGCGTGCGCGGACCTCGGCGCGATGGTTGTCGAGTCGGCCGCGGCGCCGCCGGCCGACGAGCCGGCGCGTGACCATCTCGCCTTGCTGTGCGCCGAGATGCTCCGGTTCCATCGCCGGTTTGCCGACAGGCGCGACGGCTATCGGCGATCGACCCGTGACTTTCTCGAACGTGGCGAGCGCGACGCGCTCTCAGCGCAGGACTACCTTCGCCTGACGGAAAATCGCCGAGACCTCACCAGGCGGTGGTGGCGCTGGTTCGACTCGGAGCGCGTCGACGCGGTGCTCGAGCCGACCGTCCCGGTCGTCGCGTTGCCGCGCGGGCCCGGCTATGACGCCATGGGCTATGACGCCGCGCTCGTCTCGTTGACCTATCTGTGGAACTGGACCGGCTTTCCCGTCGTCGCGCTCCCCGCGGGCCTCGGCGAGCAGACCGGGCTGCCCGTGGGCGTCAGCCTGATCGGCCGCCCTGGGCGCGACCGCGCGCTGCTCGCCGTCGCCATCGCGCTTCAAGCGGAGTTGGGGGTGCCGACACCGGGGTTGGCCTGAGCGCCAAACGCCACCGCGCGCCAGCCGCGTGGATGATTGCCACCATCGTTCGCCACCCGTACGCTCGTACAGATTGCGGACGGTCCTTCAGTGGGAACGACGGGAGCGACATGGCCGGCACCTTCAGTGTGGAGTGGCTGCCCGGTGGCGTCTTGCTGCAGCGTCGCGGCGGCCTGTTCAGCGTCGACGAGGCCAACCGTTACGTCGCCGCGGTCAAAGCCGCGATCAGATCGGCGCCGCCGAAGTGGGGCGCCGTCGTCGACGCGCGCGAGGCGGTGGCGCAGACCGATGAGGTGCAGGCCATCATCCAGGGCCTCATCCAATATGTGGTCTCAAAGAACGTGACCCGGGTCGCGATCGTCACGAAGAGCGCGCTCGCCGGCATCCAGCAACGGCGCATCACGACCGCCCCGGGCATGCACGACCCGAAGACCATCGGATTCCACGATGACTACGACGCCGCGCTCGCCGAGGTGCGGGCCGCGTTGAACGGCTAAACCTTCAGCAGGCCCACGTAGTTCTCGGCGAGGCTCGCCGCGGCGGCTTGCGACGCCACGGTGTAACGCAACTGCGAGAGCTGAAGCTGACGCTGGTAGGGGTCGTCGTCGGGGAACTGATGCAGCATTGACGTCATCCACCAGGAGAAATGCTGAGCCCGCCACACCCGTCGCAGCGCGGTCGTCGAATATCCGTCGAGGCCGCTCGAACTGCCGGTCGAGTACGAGTGCGCGATCGCGTCGGCGAGCACCGCGACATCGGCGATGGCCAGGTTCATCCCCTTGGCCCCGGTGGGCGGCACGATGTGCGCGGCGTCGCCGGTCAGGAACAAGCGGCCGTACCGAAGCGGCTCGACGACGAAGCTGCGCATCGCGGTGATGCCCTTTTCCAGCACCGGCCCTTCGGCCAGGCTCCAATCGGCGTCGATGGCCAGCCGGGTGTGCAGCTCGTCCCAGATCCGTCGGTCTGGCCAGTTCGCGATGTCGTCGTCGGGGTCGACCTGCAGGTAGAGCCGGCTGATCTGCGGCGAGCGCAGGCTCATCAGCGCGAAGCCGCGGTCGGTGTAGGTGTAGGTGACCTCATCCGCCGATGGGGCGACCGCCGCGAGGATGCCGAGCCAGCCGAACGGGTACTCGCGGTGGTACTCGGTCAATTCGCTCTTCGGGATGGCGTCTCGGCTCACCCCGTGGAAGCCGTCGCAGCCCGCCACGAAGTCGCAGTGCAGCTCGACGTCCTCACCGCCGTGTCGAAAACTGACCACCGGCTCGTCGCCGTCGACCTTGTCGAGGCGCACGTCAGAAACGTCAAACCGGACGTCGCCGCCGGCGGCGAGCCGGGCCGCGATCAGATCCTTCACGACCTCCTGCTGGCCGTACAGCATGATCGACCGGCCACCGGTGAGCTCGGGAAACGGGATGCGATGCGAGGCGCGGTCGAAGCGCAACTCGATGCCTTCGTGCACCAACCCTTCGCTATGCATGCGCTCGCCGACGCCGATCTCGTCGAGCAGGTCGACGGTGCCTTGTTCGAGCACGCCGGCACGCACCCGCGCCTCGACGTACTCGCGGCTGCGCGCCTCGAGCACCACGGAGTCGATGCCGTGCCGGGCGAGCAGATGCGAGAGCATGAGGCCGGCGGGACCCGCGCCGACAATCCCCACCTGCGTGCGCATCGGGTGCCTCCCAGGCCGGTCCAGGCCGCCGCGTG
>Ga0187809_10000145_pt1 | contig 47140 bp, 55 predicted proteins | sample NC_wetland_sal_i_8_FD_132415 | JGI IMG/M metagenome (GOLD analysis project Ga0187809, IMG submission 132415) | Wetland sediment microbial communities from Neuse River Estuary, North Carolina, USA - ASW_4 | ecosystem: Environmental > Aquatic > Freshwater > Wetlands > Sediment | place: USA: North... | reverse complement strand
TCTCGGCAGGGGGTTCCGTCCGGAGGCGGGCGACCGCGACCAGGTCGTCTTCCACGCGCGCCGCGGGACGCTCGAGCGGCCGGCGCTCCGCCGGGAGGTCGACCGGGTACTCGAGCGCCTGGCCGCGCTCCCGCACGTGGAACAGGTCACGAGCCCGTACGCACCGCAGTCGCACGCGCTGTCCCGCGATCGCTCGATCGGCTTCGCCACCGTTCTCGTCGCGCCCTCCGGCGCGCACGCCTCGAACGCCGACACGCATCGCGTGATCGCTGCCGCGGTCAGCGGCCGGTCCTCCGACCTGCAGGTGGAGCTCGGCGGACCGGCGATCGAGCAGGTGCAGCGCACGGCAATCGGCTCGAGCATGCTGGTCGGGCTCGGCGCAGCCGTCATCGTTCTCCTCCTCAGCTTCGGATCGCTTCTCGCGATGGGGCTGCCGATCGTGACCGCGCTCTTCGGCCTCGGATTCGGCGTCGGCGTCGTCGCGCTCGTCAGCCGCACGTTGACCATGGCCGACTTCTCCAGCGAGCTCGCCCTGATGGTCGGCCTCGGCGTCGGAATCGACTACGCGCTCCTGATCGTCACCCGTTACCGCGAGGCCTACCGGGCGAACGACGGTGACGTCGACGACGCGGTCGAGGTCGCCATGAACACCGCCGGGCGCGCCGTCATCTTCGCCGGAGCGACCGTCGTCATCTCGCTTCTCGGAATGCTCAGCCTCGGCATCGGGCTCCTGAACGGTCCGGCGCTCGCGTCGGCAATCGCGGTGATCCTCGTCCTCGCGGCGTCGCTGACGCTCCTGCCTGCGCTGCTCGGGCTCGGCGGCCATCGCATCGGCCGGGGCGGCAACCTCCTCGGGCGTGCGCGGCGGCCGCGGCCGCACGGCGAGCTGTGGGACCGGTGGATCCGCGCCATCCAGCGCCGGCCGTGGTGGGCGGTCGCCGTTGCAAGCGCGTTCATGCTCGTGCTCGCTGCGCCCACCGTCGGGCTCCGGCTCGGCAACACCGATGCCGGAAACGATCCGTCCTCACAGACGACCCACCGCGCATACGAGCTGCTCGCCGAGGGCTTCGGCAGCGGCTTCAACGGTCCGCTGCTGCTCGCCGTCCGGCTGCCGCGCGCGAACGGCAGTGCGGCGCTCGACCGGCTCGCAGCCGTCCTCCGGCGTACGCCGGACATCGCGGCGGTGTCGGCCCCGCAGATGAACGCCGCCGGCGACGTCGCTGCCGTCTCCGTCTTCCCCGCCTCCTCGCCGCAGAGCGAACGGACGGTCACGCTCGTCTCCCGCCTCCGCGACATCATCCTCCCGCCGCTCGAGCGCACCACCGGCACCACAGCCTACGTCGGCGGTTTCACTGCCTCCCAGATCGACTTCGCGCACGTCGTCGCCTCGAAGCTGTGGCTCTTCATCGGCGTCGTCGTCCTCCTCTCGGCGTTCCTCCTGCTCGTGGTCTTTCGCTCGCTCCTGATCCCGCTCCAGGCGGCGGTCATGAACCTGCTCTCCATCGGCGCCTCGCTCGGGGTGGTGGTCGCCATCTTCCAGCACGGATGGCTCCACGGCCTCCTCGGCATCGGCGGCGGCCCGATCCAGGCCTTCTTGCCGGTGATGGTGTTCGCCATCGTCTTCGGCCTGTCGATGGACTACGAGGTCTTCCTCGTGGCGCGCATACACGAGGCGTGGGTGCACGGCAGCTCGAGCAGCGAGGCGGTACGGCTGGGGCTGACGCGAACCGGTCGCGTCGTCACCGCTGCTGCGGCGGTGATGGTGGTCGTGTTCGCGAGCTTCGCGCTCTCCGGCGACCGGACGATCGAGCTGTTCGGCATCGGCCTCGCGACGGCCGTCTTCCTCGACGCCGTCGTCATCCGTTGTCTGCTGCTGCCCGCCGTGCTCGAGCTGCTCGGACGATCGACATGGTCCTTCCCGTCGGCGCTCGACCGGCTCCTTCCCCGGCTGGCGATCGAGCCGCCGCCGTCACATCCGACCGCTCCCGTCGCTTGGAGCGGCAGTTAGCTGCGGTTGATGGTGCTGCCCGGTGCTCCTAGCGACCGATCGGAATCCACACAGGCGGCTGAGCGTTGCCGACCTGAATCGTCCGTGACAGGGTCGGAAGCAGGATCCCACCGACGCGTGCCCAGACCGGATACACCCATGGGTACGTCGAGCCGGGGAGCATCGCCGCCGTCTTCGGGGCGACCACTCGGGCGGGCACCGGCTTCGTCGCATGCGTCGTGCTCGTCGGCGTCGGCCGGCCCGGGACGGGCATCGCAGCCGCTGCCGAGACGAGGACCGCGAGCGCCGCGAAGGCAACCAGATGCACGAACATGACCAATGTCGTACGCATGGCTCACCTCCTTCTCGAAACGAGTGTCGCCCCGGCGAGCCCTGCTCCCATCCGGGCAGTCACCGACTCTTGGGGAACCGGTTTGGGCGCTGAGCTTCGCCTCGTCGGGGAGCGCGTCGTCCTGCGCCCGCCTGCGCGCGACGACCTCGACGGCTTCGAGCGGCTGTTCACCGATCCGGAGGTGATGCGGTACGTCGCCTATGGGCGGCCGCTGACACCGTCAGAGGTCGAGGAGTGGCTCGGCCGGATGATCTCGCGCTTCGAGGCAGACGGGTTCGGACAGTTCGCGCTGACGCGGCGAAGTGACGGACTGCTGATCGGCCGGGCGGGCCTGCTGCCCCACGACCCCGCCACATGGCGAGGCGGGTCGCTCTCGGAGCTCGGGCCGCAGGCGGAGATCGAGCTCGGCTGGATGCTCGCGCGGGAGTTCTGGGGACACGGCTACGCGGCCGAAGCGGCGCGGGTCGCGCGCGACTGGGCGTGGAATGAGCTCGGCCTCTCGCGCCTCGTCTCGATCATCCAGGTCGGCAACGAGCGGTCGGTGCGACTCGCGGTGAGGCTCGGCGGTCGGCTCGAGCGGGACCTGACGACCTCATTCGGGAAGCGCGCGCAGCTCTACGCCTATTCGCGTTCGCCTGCGGAGTAAGAGCATCACGCTTCTCTCTGGCCGTCATGCCTGGAGCTGTTGTGCGGCGAGCGCGGTGCCTTCGATACGGGCGCGGATCTTCGCGAATGCGGTCTCGCGTGCGGTCGAGCGATCGTCGGCGAAGGGGGAGAAGCCGCAGTCGTCGGTGGTGCCGAGCTGGTCGAGAGGGATGTGCCTCGCGGCGGCGAGCACGCGGTCGCGAACCTCCTCCGCCGTCTCGACCCGCGGGTCGATCGGGTCGGTCACGCCGACGAATATCCGCTGCCCGGGCCGCATGTTCGCAGCGACGGCGGTGAGGACCGCCTCGGGGTCCCGCTCACCCGCGAGCTCCAGGTAGAACGCGCCCGCGTGGAAGTCGAAGAGCTGAGGCAGCAGCTCCGCATAGTCGACGTCGGCGCTGTGCGTCGAGTCGTGGTCGCCGCCGGGACAGGAGTGCACGCCGATTCGCCGTCGCTCGTCCCTCGTGAAGCGGTCGAGCACGGTGTTGTTCAGCTCGATGAAGCTCCGCAGCAATCCTCCGGAAGGATCGAGCTTCAGGGCGAGGCGGCCCTCGGTGAAGTCGATCTGAACGCAGTGCGCGCCGGCGTCGAGACAGCCTCGGATGTCTGCTTCGGCCTCGTCGACGAGGTCGGCGAGAAACGCGTCGCGCGAGTAGCCGTCGATTGCGTCGTCGGGGTACAGCAGGCTGAGGGCGGATGCCGAGATGACGGCCTGCTTGACCGGACGGGTCGCCAGTGGCAACGCAGCCCGGAGATAGGCATCGGCATGCGTCCGGTAGCGAAACGGGCCTTCGGTCAGGACGGGCAGCCGCCGCGTGTGGCCGTCCGCAAACGGGATTACGACACCGTCCGCGCCGAGCGATGCGAGCCCGTGCACCGGATAGGTGGCGAAGCTCGGCTTCCGCTGTTCCCCGTCGGTCACGACCGGTGAGCCCGTGACCTCCATGCGCAGGATCGTGTCCTGCACGGCTTCGTCGAACAGTCGGTCGAGGTCTGCCTGATCGATGGACCCCTCGCCGGCTGCCCGCATCGCAGCGACGAGCTCGTCCGACCGCGGGATGCTGCCTATCGGCTCGGTCGGGATCATCCGTGGCGCTCGCCGTCGAGGAGCCGGGCGCGGAGGTTCTCGTCGCTCTGCGGCTGGGCGTCGGCGAGGACGCGGAGATCGGCGCGCACCGACGCGGGCAGCGCGCCCGCGTCTCGCGCGTCGACCTCGACGAGGTTGCCGCTCGGGTCGCGCAGGTAGAGCTGCGCGACGCCGTCAGGCAGCTCCCAGAGATGGTGGCCGTTGACGGCCGTGTCGAGTGCGCCGAGCGCGCGTGCACGCTCGTACACGGGCGCGAGGTCGTCGACGGTGATGCCGTAGTGTCCGACGCCGCCGCCGCCTCCGCCCTGGAGGAGGTGGATCTGCGCGTCGCCGATACGGAGCCAGCGCACCGGAACGCCGAAGTTCGGCGAGACGAGCCGCTCGGCTCCGAACAGGTCCGCGTAGAAGCGTTCCGACTCGTCGAGGTCGCGCGTCACGATCGAGACGTGATTGATGCCCGTCGCCGCCATGTCGAGACTCTACTCGGGCGGCGACGACCTACCGATAGCCCCGCGCCCGCCCGTATTCCTGGGCGACATAGAGCGGCACCGTTCTCGACCACGCCTCCTCGACGAGGTCTCGCATCTCGCCGGCGTCGATCGCATCGAGGCGGACGTGGATCCAGTTGAAGCGCATGTCGCTCTCACTCGGCAGCTCGAACTTGTGCGGCTCCGCCTCGACGGCGGCCTGTCGCAGCTCCTTCGGGAAGCCGCACCCCATGCGCTCGCCGTCCTTGGACAGCGCGAGCCAAACGATCTGGCCGACCCGGAACTTGATCCGGCCGTGCACGAACACCTCGTAGCTGCGGGGGAGCGTCTGCGCGACTGCTCGAACTTCGTCAGGTGTGACCACGTCGACCCTGCAACGGAGGATAGGCGGTGTCGTTCTGGTGACGGTTGGGCGACAGACCGGTAACCGGCCGTGACTGCCGTCCACCACCCCAGTAGGTTTGCGTCCCATGGTCGCGACCGCAGACAAGCTCCGGGAGATTCCGCTCTTCGACGGGCTCGGCGACGCCGACCTCGAGACGCTCGCTCACTGGTTCGAGGCGAAGACGGTCGGCGAAGGCTCCCAGCTGATCGGTGAAGGGGCCGCCGGTTACTGCTTCTTCGTCCTTGCAGACGGCGGCGCGATCGTCACCTCCGAGGGCGCGGAGCTCGCGACGCTCGGGCCCGGGGACTTCTTCGGTGAGATGGCCATCCTCGGCGACGGCCGCCGCCAGGCCACGGTCACCACGACCTCGCCCGCGAAGGTTCTCGTCCTCTTCGGGACCGAGTTCCGGCAGCTGGAGCAGGAACACGCGGGAGTCGCGGCCCGCATCAGAGAGGCGATGGAGCAGCGCCTCTCCGCCCGCAGCTGATCTACGTCTGTGCGCTGACGACCGGCGAGGTCGTCGGCGAGGAGACGCCGCCCGCGCGCTCGAGCGTGACAGCGACGACGCCGTGCTGCGGCACGGTGCCGCGAAGACGAACGGTGGCTGCTCCCCCGGCGAAGAGACCGGCGGGCCGGGGGCGGCCGCCCGCGGGAATCACCCAGACCTCGTAGGTCTTCCCGCTCGGGGCGGCGGTGAGGCCGCCGACCCGCAGCGTCGCGTTTCCGTTCGGGCGGAGAACGACGACCGCGCTCACGAGCCGCTTCCCGTTCGATTGCGTGAGCGACACGGCAAGGCCGACGACCACACAGGCGGCGGCGGCCGCGGCGAGTGCGCCCGCGCGGACCGCCCAGCGCCGCCGTCTGAGCGGAACGACGTTCGAGCGCTCGGCCGCAGCTGCTTCGAGGATCGCGGTGCGGAGCCGCGGCGGAGGGGCCGGCGCGACCGAGCCGAACGCGAGCGCCGCGACCGGCTCGCCGAGCTCGGCGAGCCTCGCGCGGCATTGCTCGCACTGCGCGAGATGGCGCTCGTACGCTTCCGCCTCGCTGGCGTCGAGCGCGTCGAGCGCGTACGCAGCGGTCAGGTCGTGGAGGTCCATGACATCTCCGTCCCGGGATCGCCGAGCAGCTCGCGCATGCGCGACAACCCAGCGAACATCCTGCTCTTGATCGTACCGAGCGGCTGGCCGAGCCTCTCGGCCAACTCAGACTGGCTGAAGCCGCCGTAGTACGCGAGCTCGAGCGCCTCTCGCTGCGCGTCCGGGAGGCGTCGGAGCGCCGACTGCACCCGCTCGCGCTGCAGTCGCAGCCATGCATCCTCGACGACTCCCTCTGCGACCGGTTCCGGCGCACGCTCGAGCGAGTCCGCGCGGCGGCGCTGCTCGCGTCGCACGACGTCGACGGCCCGCCGGTGCACGAGCGTGAGGATCCACGTGCTCGCCTTCCCGCGCTCGGGCACGAACGTCGGCGCCGAGCGCCAGACCGCGAGGAACGCGTCCTGCACGACGTCCTCGGCGAGAGCGGGATCGCGGACGACGCGAAGGGCGAGGCCGTACGCCGTCCGGCCGTAGCGGTCGTACAGCTCCGCAAGCGCGGACTGCTCGGAGCGCGCGGCGAGGAGCACGAGCGCCTCGTCCGAGAGGTGGGCGAGCTGGCGATTCACCGCCCGATATTCGCTCCGAGCGCGCGGCCGGTTCAAGCGAGCCGAACCGGTCCGGCGGGTCGGGCGAATGAGCGCCGATCCCACCGCAGACGGCGGCGCGAGCCGCCAGGAAGGAGCAGGAGATGGAACGCCTCAGCAGGCGCTCGTTCGTGAAGGTCGCCGGCGCCGCGACCGGCGCCGCCGCCCTCGCGGCCGCGCCTCCGCTCGCGCACGCGGCGGCCGGCGACGACGCCGAGGAGATCCACCCGACGGCCGGCGTCCCCGAGGAGCCGGTCGTCGCCTACGTCCGCGACGTCGAGCGCGGCGAGGTCACCGTCACGGCCGGCACGGTCGAGCGGACGTACCGCGACCGCGCGCTCGTGCGGCGACTGCTGCGCGCGGGAGGTGTGAAGTAGATGTCCTCCCATCGCGAAGCACCGGCGGTCAGCCAGGACCCGGTCGCCGACAACGCCGACACCTACGCGTTCGTCAGTCCGGACGACCCGACGACGGTCACGATCATCACCAACTACGTGCCGCTCGAGGGTCCTCCCGGCGGCCCGAACTTCTTCGAGTTCGGCGACGACGTTCTCTACTCGATCTACGTCGACAACGACGGCGATGCACTGCCGGAGATCACGTACCAGTTCCGGTTCCACACGACGTACCAGAATCCGAACACATTCCTCTACAACACCGGCCCGATCGGGTCGCTCGCCGATCCGAACTGGAACAAGCGGCAGCTGTACTCGGTCTCCGTCATCCGCTCGCGTGCGAGCGGGAAGACGCAGAGCCACGCGAAGGACGGGAAGGGCACGGTGCTAGCCGGCAACCTCGCGTGCCCGCCCTGCAACGTCGGCCCGCGCTCGACCCCGAACTACGCCGGACTCGCGGCGGCGGCGGTGCACCAGCTGCCGTCAGGCGAGACGGTGTTCGCGGGCCAGCGCAGCGACGGCTTCTTCGTCGATCTCGGAGCGATCTTCGACCTCGGCGACATCAGGCCGATCCAGAACCTCCACCTGATCCCGACGCCGGCGTCGCCGAGCGTCGATCCGCTGAAGTCGATGAACGTCCATGCGATCGCGATCAAGGTGCCGATTTCGAAGCTGACGAAAGACGGCTCCGTCCCCTCTGATCCGATGAGCGCGATCGCCGTGCTCGGCATCTGGGGCGGCGCGAGCCGGCGCAAGGTTCAGGTGCGCGACGGCGCGTCGGTGAAGGAGAGCGGTCCGTGGGTGCAGGTCTCGCGGCTCGGCAACCCTCTCTTCAACGAGGTGATCGTGCCGGTCGGCCACAAGGACCGGTGGAACGCGCTCGACCCGATCCAGGACGCCGAGTTCGTGCAGTACGTGAAGCAGCCGGAGCTCGCGAAGCTCCTGCCGGTCCTCTATCCGGGTGCGTTCCCGAACCTGAAGGGTCTCACCGCGGACCGCGCCGATCTCGAAGCGATCCTGCTGACGGGCATCCCGAGCGGCGTCATCCCTGGGTTCCAGAACTTCACCGGCAAGGCGCCGGCCGACATGCTCCGGCTGAACGTCGCCGTCCCGCCTGCGAAGAGCCCGAATGCACTCGGCGTCGTCGGCGGAGACTTCGCCGGCTTCCCGAACGGGCGGCGCGTCTTCGACGACGTCGTCTCGATCGAGCTGAAGGCCGTCGCCGGGGCGACGTACCCGCTCGTCGCTCCGAGCTACACGCCGGACGCGGCGATCGCCGCAGTCTCGTCGTACCTCACTCCGTCGAGCGACCGGTACCAGTCGACGTTCCCCTACCTCGGGGTGCCGCACGACGGCTACGACACGCCCTCGTCGTGACCCTGAACCATCACCACTCCACGGACGTCCGGTCCGAGCACGTGCTGCTCGACCTCGGGCCGGGCGTCGGGGCCCTCGTCGTCTACACGGACGCCGATTTGCACGGCGTCGAGATCGAGATCAGCCCCTCGGGCCGCGACCGCGCGCGGTCGCACAAGCAGGTCCACGAGCGGCCGGCCGGCGGCCGGCCGCTCTACGCGGCCGTGTTCGACCGGCTCCGCGCCGGCGAGTACACGCTCTGGCTCGACGACCAGCCTCTGCGGCGCGGCGTCGCCGTCGCGGGCGGAGTCGTCACCGATATCTCCACCGAGGAGGACTACCGATGATCGGCCTCACCAGTCCCACGCATCTCGCGCTCCTGTTCCTGATCGCGCTACTGCTCTTCGGGGCGAAGCGGCTTCCCGAGATTGGGCGCTCGCTCGGCTCCGGCATGCGGGAGTTCAAGGACTCCGTGACGCAGCAGAGCCTGCCCGAGGCGCCCGAGCGCCTGCCCGCCGACTGATGCTGACGCGCCGCCTCCCACGCGGGGAAGAGGCGACGCTCGTCGAGCATCTCGACGAGCTTCGGGGGAGGATCTTCGTCGCGCTCGGCGTCGTCGCGGCGGCATCGGCGGCCGCGTTCGTCGTCCACGGCCGCATCCTCGACTGGCTCGCCCGCCCGCTCCCGGCCGGGCACCGGCACCTGACAACGTTGGGGGTCGCGGAGCCGTTCTCGGTCTCGTTGACCGTGAGCGTGTGGGCAGGCGTCCTCGTCGCCCTGCCGTTCGTCCTCTGGCAGGCCTGGTCGTTCCTCGCACCCGCGCTCGACGCGCCGGACGAGCGCCGCATCCTCGCCATGGCCGTGTTCGGCATCGCCCTCGGAGCGGCCGGCCTCGCGTTCGGGTACGGCATCGTCCTGCCTCGCGCGATCCACTGGCTCGTCTCGTACGACTCGACGCATTTCGAGATCATGGTTCGCGCGCGTGACTACTACTCGTTCGTCGCGTCGGCCCTCGTCGGCATCGTCTGCGTCTTCGAGCTCCCGCTCGTCGTGCTCGCTCTCGTCAAGCTCGGCGTGCTCTCGTCGACGACCCTGCGGAGAAACCGGCGGCGCGGCTACTTCGTTGTCGCCGTCGTCGCGCTCACGCTGCCGGGGCCGGACCCGGTGACGACGGTGCTCGAGCTGTTGCCGATGTGGGCGCTGTTCGAAGGATCGATCTGGCTCGCGGTCGCCGCAGAGCGGCACGCTGCGAGAGCCAGTCTCGCCGGTGCGCACGCATGACGAGGAAGGAGTGGATGAGGCTCGGCGGGTTCGGGGGTGCGGTGGCGCTCCTGCATGTCGTCGGGTTCGGGCTCTTCCTCTCGTACGCGCCGCGCAACCCGGCGCTCGCCGGGCTCGGCACGCTCGCGTACACGTTCGGGCTGCGGCACGCGTTCGACGCCGACCACATCGCGGCGATCGACAACACCACGCGCAAGCTGCTCCAGGACGGCAAGCGGCCGCTCGGTACCGGCTTCTTCTTCTCGATCGGCCACTCGACGATCGTCTTCGCGCTGACTGCCGGGCTGGCGGTGGCGGCGAAGACGCTGAACGGCGGGATCCCGACGCTGCAGTCGTACGGATCGACGATCGGCGCCTCTGTCTCCGGGACGTTCCTCCTGCTGATCGGCGCGCTCAACCTGCTCGTGCTGGTCGAGATCGTCGGCGTCTTCAGGCGGATGAAACGGGGGCACGATGCGGAGCGGGACCTCGAGCACGCGCTGCTCAACCAGGGATTCCTCGCACGCGTCCTGCTGAAGCGGATCGGACGCCACGTCGACGCGAGCTGGAAGATGTACCCGCTCGGAGTGCTGTTCGGGCTCGGCTTCGACACGGCCACCGAGATCGCGCTGCTCGCGATCGGCGCGGGAGCCGCCACGCATCATGCTCCGTTCCTGGCGGTCCTCTCGCTGCCGCTCATCTTCGCCGCGGGGATGAGCCTGATGGACACCGCAGACGGCGCGTTCATGAGCCAGGCCTACGGCTGGGCGTTCTCGAGCCCCGTGAGGAAGGTCTACTACAACATCAGCGTCACAAGCCTCTCGGTCGCCGTCGCGTGGCTCGTCGGCGCGGTCGAGATCCTGCAGGTGCTCGCCGCCAGGCTGTCGCTCCACGGAGCGTTCTGGCGGCTCCTCGGCGGCCTCGATCTCGGCCGCATCGGTTTCGCCGTCGTCGGGCTCTTCGTGGCGACGTGGCTGGTCTCGCTCACGCTCTGGAAGACACGCCGGATCGAACAGCGCTGGGGCGCGCTCTTCGAGCGGACGTAGTCGGCTGCCTCATCGCTCGTAAAGGCCGCCGTCGAGGCTGACGGCGTACAGTTCTCCGCGGTCGTCTTCGCCGAACGAGTCGAGCTTCGGGATGGAGTCGTCGAACAGCGGCGTGATGGCCGAGGCGCGGCCGGTGCTCCCGATCTTGAAGCTCCAGATCGTGCCGCTGCAGAAGTCGCCGAAGAAATACCGGCCGCGCGCCGCCGGCTGCGCGTCGCGGGAGACGTAGCCGCCGGTGACGGCGCAGCCGAGCTGGAGGGAGTAGACCCATACCGGCTTGACGAAAGTGCCCTTGTGCAGCAGCTTCTTCTTCGGGCCGTAGGTCGGGTAGATCTCGTCGCCCTCGAAGCGAGGCCAGCCGTAGTTCGCGAGCGCACCGATCGTCGCGCGCGGGCGGTAGTGAATCTCTTCCCAGGCGCCGGCGTCGCCGATCCAGAGGTCGCCGGTCGTGCGGTCGAAGGAGAACCGCCATTGATTCCGCAGGCCGAGCCGCACGAATCTGCCAGGGCGCACCGGCCGGCCACGCGATCCTCTTGAGCAGTCTCGTGCCGCCGCCCGAGCGCGCTCGCGGATCCCGATTCCTCCGAGCACGAGCGCGACGAGCAGCACGATCCCGCTGATACCCGCGGTGAAGTAGCCGATGCCGAGCCAGGTCGGGCGAAGCTATGGCGCCTTTCTTCAGCCTGCGGGGAGCGTGACGATGAAGCATCCTCCACCCTCGGCGAGGGCGCGAACGTCGCCGGACGCGCTGCGAGCGAGTCGGCGCGCCAGCGCCAGCCCCAGCCCGGCGCCGGCGTGGCCGTTCGTGGCTCCCGCCGCCCGTCCGCGGGCGCCGGGCTCGAAGATCGCCTCGAGCTCGGACGGTGTGACGCCGGGCCCGTCGTCTTCGATGAGGTAAGAGATCGTGCCGCCGTCTCGGTGCGCGCTGACGCGGACGCGGGAGCGGCCGTAGCGGCACGCGTTCTCGAGCACGGGTTGGAGCACGCGTTCTGCGAGGTCGGCGTCGATGCTGAGCGTCAGCGGTGCCGACGGCGGCGAGCCTGTGAGCTGAAGGCCGCGTTCGATCGCGATCGTGGCGATGGCGTCGATTGCGTCCTCGGCGACATGCCAGGCGTCGGCGCGGGTGATGTTCGGTTGGGCTTCATGGCGTGCCGCCGCAAGCAGGCCGTCGAGGATGCGTGTGACTTGGTGCGCGCTGCGAAGGACGATCGAGAGCGCTGAGCGGTAGCCGGACGGGTCTCGTTCGCGACGCAGCGCGAGCTCGGCCTCGGCGACGATCTTCGCGAGCGGCGTGCGGAGCTCGTGAGAGAGCTCGGCCGTGAAGCGCTGCTCCCGGCGGATGCTGAGCGCGAGGCGGTCGAGAAGGCCGTCGAGCGTCGCGGCGAGCTGGGTGAGCTCGTCGTGGGGCTCGCCGAGGTCGAAGCGGCGGTCGAGGTCGTGCTCGCTCCAAGCGGCGGCCTGCGCGGTCATGCGGGCGACGGGCCGTAGCGCCGAGCGAAGGAGGAAGTACACGATCGTGCCGACGACGACGAGGACGATCAGTGCGAGCGCGGCCGAGGCGATGAGGGCGAGCTTGAGTGTCTTTTCGTAGGGCGTCGTCGAGATTGCAGTCACGAGAGTGCCGCGCGGCGACCCTCCGAACGAGACCGGGGCGGCGTAGAGCCGGAGGTCGAGGCCGTCGAGGTCGGCGAAGCGATGGTCGCGATCGCGCACGAGGGCTTGTGCGGCCCGGCGCGCCGGGCCGGGCGGGCCGGAGACGAGCGCGTCGCCGTCGAAGAGCCAGGTGACCGAGCCCTCGGTCACGTCCCGACTCGGTCGAAAGGCGAGCCGGTGATGGCGCTCGGTCACGAAGGAAAGCTGTGAGGCGGCGCGCGTTCGGAGCAGGGCGTTCTCGTCGCGTACGGTCGTGCGCGCGAAGAGAAAGTTGAAGATCAGGGTGGCTGCGACAAGTGCCACGGCGAGTGCGACGAGCACGATCGCAAGCAGTCTCGAACGGACGTTACGCGAGGCTCCCCTGGTCATTGCAACCGGTAGCCGACGCCGTGCACGGTTGCGATCGCGGGTGCTCCGGCAATCCGTTCAAGCTTGCGCCGGAGCCGCGCGATGTACGCGTCGAGAGTGTTGTCACGGACGCGCGCACCATGAGGCCAGGCCGTCGCGATCAGCTCCCGGCGGCGAACGGCCTCGCCGGTATGGCTGATCAGGCGGGCGAGCAACCGGAACTCCGTCGGTGTGAGCGTGGCGCTCGATCGGCCGACGAAGACGGCGTGTGCGGCGGGGTCGAGGCGCAGTCCGAGCGCTCCGGCTGCGCTCTCGACGCTCGCGCGGCGCAAGAGAGCATGGAGTCGAGCGACGAGCTCTGCGAACGCAAACGGCTTCACGAGATAGTCGTCCCCGCCGGCGGCGAAGCCGCCGAGACGATCCGTCACCGAGTCGCGCGCGGTGAGGAACAGCACCGGCGTCGCCGTGCCTTCGGCGCGCAGGGCCTGGCAGACGTCGCGACCGTCCGCATCGGGCAGCCCGATGTCCAGCACGAGCGCGTCGGGAGGTACGGTCCGAATGCCTTCCATCAGCTCGCGGCCCGAGCCGACTCCGCTCGCGCGGAACCCCTCCTCCTGGAGCCCGCGGACGAGCACCGTGCGGAGCTCGTCGTCGTCCTCGACAACCCAGACACTCGGACCGAGCGGATCCGCGCCGACGGCCATCGCGTGCTGAGCGTAGCGCCATTTCGACGAGCCTGGACGCGAGAGAACGGCGTTCAGGCGGCGTTCAGATCCGCCTCACTACGGTGGTTGCCGTGATCGAGGTGCGTGACTTGTCGAAACGCTACGGCGAGAAGCTGGCGGTCGACGGCCTCTCCTTCGTCGTCCGGCCCGGGATCGTGACCGGCTTCCTCGGGCCCAACGGCTCCGGCAAGTCGACGACGATGCGGCTCATCCTCGGCCTCGACGCACCCACTCGGGGCGATGTCACGGTGAACGGCAAGCACTACCGCGACCACGCCGCGCCGCTCCACGAGGTCGGTGCATTGCTCGAGGCTCGGTCGGTCCACACGGGACGCTCCGCGTACTACCACCTGCTGGCGCTCGCCCAGACGCACGGCATCGGCCGCCGACGCGTCCTGGAACTGATCGATCTCGTCGGGCTGCACGACGTCGCGCGCAAACGCGCGGGACAGTTCTCCTTGGGAATGGGGCAGCGGCTGGGGATCGCGACGACGCTGCTCGGCGATCCGGCCACCGTGATGCTCGACGAGCCCGTCAACGGCCTCGATCCCGAAGGCATCCACTGGATGCGAAACCTCCTGAAGCACCTCGCCGCCGAAGGCAGGACCGTCTTCGTCTCCTCGCATCTGATGAGCGAGATGGCGCTGACGGCCGACCACCTGATCGTGATCGGTCGCGGTCGACTGGTTGCGGACACGAGCGTCGAGGCGTTCACCCAGCGTGCATCGAAGAGGGTGGTTCTCGTTCGCAGCCCGCAGGTCGAGCAGCTTCGCGACGCTCTCGTCGGTCCCGAGGTCGTTGTGACTCTGGTCGATCGCGAGCTGCTGGAAGTGGTGGGATTGACAGCCGCCACGATCGGAGAAACGGCAGCCGAGCGTGGTCTCGTCCTGCACGAGCTCACGCCGCAGCAGGCATCGCTCGAGGAGGCGTTCATGGAACTCACCCGCGATGATCTCGAGTACCGCGCGGGCGAAGCGGCGGTCGCGGCATGAGCGCGGTGTCGGTCCCGACGATCCCCCGCCACGAGCGCGCCGTGCGGGTGACCCAGGCGCGCGTGGCCCTCTCGGAGTGGACGAAGTTCCAGTCTCTCCGGTCCACGCGCTGGTCGCTCGGCGTCGGCTTCCTCTTGACGATCGCGTTTCCGCTTCTCTTCGCCGCCGTCACCGCGAACCGCTGGGCGCACATGAGCGTCCACGAGCGCGCCGATCGACACCCACTCGATATTGCGCTCGCCGGCGTGAACGTCGCGCAGCTCGCGATCGCCGTGCTCGGCGTGCTCGTCATCACCGGCGAGTACTCGACCGGCATGATCCGCGCAAGCTTCACGGCTGTACCGAAGCGACTTCCCGTGCTCTGGGCGAAGCTCGCCGTCTTCGCGGCCGTCTCATTCGTCTTGATGGTCCCCGCCGTTCTGATCGCCTTCGCCGGAAGCCAGGCGATTCTCGACCGGCACCATCTCCTCCAGATCTCGCTCGGCTCCTCCGGGGTGCTGCGCTCGGAGCTCGGTGGAGCGGTGTATGTGATGTTGGTCGGCGTGTTCGCGCTCGCGATCGGCGCGATCGTGCGCAATACAGCCGGCGGGATCGCCGCGTTCGCCGCGATCTTCTTCGTCATCCCGCCGCTCATGAACATCCTGCCGACGAGCTGGAACAACGCGGTCAGTCAATACCTCCCGAGCAATGCAGGCCGCCAGCTCTTCTCACTCCACCACACCGCGCACAACCTGAAGGTCCTGCCTGGAGGGCTTCTGTTTCTCGCCTACTGCGCGCTCGCCGTAGCCGTCGCAGGGGTGCTCCTCGTTCGTCGCGACGTCTGAGGAGGAGCGGCAGCTCGGTGACGCGGCTACTCCTTGCCTCGCCACGTGGCTACTGCGCGGGCGTCGAGCGCGCCGTCGACACGGTCGAGCAGGCACTGTCTCTGTACGGGCGGCCGGTCTACGTCCGGAAGCAGATCGTTCACAATGGGCACGTCGTCCGTTCCTTGGAGGAACGCGGTGCGATCTTCGTCGAGTCGGTCGACGAGGTTCCTGCCGGTGCGACGGTCGTCTTCTCGGCGCACGGAATCGCTCCCGCGGTTCGGGAGGCCGCCTCATCCCGTGGGTTGTGGACGATCGACGCGACCTGCCCTCTCGTCCAGAAGGTGCACGCCGAGGTCCGCAGATACGCCGCCGCGGGCTATGCGATCGTGCTGGTCGGGCACGCGGGCCACGACGAGGTCGAGGGCACGTCGGGAGAGGCGCCCGACTCGGTGGTGCTCGTGCAGTCGATCGCCGACGCCGAAAAGGTCGTGCTGCAGCCCGGACGTCCTGTCGCGTACGTGACACAGACGACGCTTTCCGTCGAAGACACGCGTGAGATCGTCGAGGTTCTCCGGCGCCGCTTTCCGAGCATCGTCGGGCCGGCGCGCGAGGACATCTGTTACGCCACCACCAACCGTCAACAGGCGGTGAAAGAACTCCTGCATCTCATCGACCTGCTGCTCGTCATCGGCAGCCGGAATTCATCCAACTCGAACCGGCTGGTCGAAGTCGCGCATCGGGCGGGCGTCGACGCCCACCTCATCGAGGACGAGACCGAGATCGACGAAGCGTGGATCGGCGAGTGCGACACCATTGGATTGACCGCCGGCGCTTCGACGCCGGAATGCGTCGTCGGCCGCGTCTGCGACTGGTTCCGTGCTCGCGGCATCACCGACGTTCGCGAGACGACTCGCGGCGAGAACGTGGTTTTCAGGGCGCCCCTCGAGCTTCGACGCCCTCGGGTGCCGTCTCCGTAGCGGTATGCGGCGGTTGGGACTCATGCTGGCGGCCGGTGTGGCGGTCGCGCTCACCGGCGGGCTTCTGGGCCGGGGAGCCGCTCACGCTCGATCCACCGTTGCGGCGCCGAAGCGTCTCGCCGAGCTCGCGCTTCCCTCACTCGCCGCGCCGGTCCAGGATGCTGCGGCAGTCGCGCTCGGAGGCGGTCGGGTGATGCTCCTGGGAGGTTTGACCGTCACAGACACATCCAGAGCGGACATCTGGATCGTCGGCGCGCGCGGCGATCGTCGCGCGGGCTCGCTGCCCCTCGGCCTTCACGACACCGCGGCCGTGCGCATCGGTCCAGCGGTCTACGTGTTCGGCGGCGGGACGAATGCGGGTACGCAGAGCGACTCGATCGCTCGTGTTCCCGTGCGTGGAGGAACGGTTGCGGATGTCGGCAGGCTTCCTGCGCCGAGCTCCGATCAGTCGGCGGCTGCGATCGGCGGGACTGCGTATGTGGTGGGCGGCTACACGGGCACGCGATGGCTGAACACGATCGTCGCCTGGAGGCCCGGCTCCCGCGCGCGCGTCGTCGCCCGACTGCCGTTCACCCTCCGCTACTCCGCCGTGACCGCCGTGGGCCGCTCCCTCGTCATCGCCGGAGGCTCGCTCGAGAACGGAGCGGCAAGCTCCGCCGTGCTCGTGTTCACCCCGGGACACGGCGTGCGTCGAATCGGCCGCCTTCCCGTTGCCACCACACATGCCGCGGCGGCGACGATCGGGGGTGTCGCATTCGTGATCGGAGGTCGAAGCGCGACCGTGGGGAGCGCCCACGACTCCATCGTCTCCGTCGACGTGCGCACACACGCGATCCGGCAGGCCGGGACGCTTGCGTTCCCGCGTTCGGACCTCGCCGCCGTCTCGTTCGGCCCGAGCATCCTCCTCGCCGGCGGCCGGGGCCGAGACGGTGCCGTCGCCACTCGGGGCGAGCTCGTTCCTGCGAGCGCCCGGGTCCGCTCGGAAACGGCCTCGCAAAGCGTGTACGCGTTCGATGGAGCTGAGCGGCTAACCGGCGCCGCGCGCTTTGCGAAGCCGCTCGTATATGTGCCGAACAGCGAGAGCGCGACTGTCGACGTCATCGACCCGCGCACCTACAAGGTCGTCGATCACTTCGCCGTCGGGCTGCTTCCGCAACATGTCGTCCCCAGCTACGACCTGAGGACGCTGTATGTCACCAACGACGTGGGCAACAGCCTCACCGTGATCGATCCGCGCACGGGCAGGCACGGCCGATCGATTCCCGTTCCGGACCCCTACAACATGTACTTCACCCCGGACGGCCGCTACGCGATCGTCGTCGCCGAAAGACTGCACCGGCTCGACTTCCGCGACCCGCACACGTTTTCGCTCCATCACTCGCTGAGCGTGCCGTGCGCGGGCGTCGACCACATGGACTTCTCCGCCGATGGGCGCTATCTGATCGCGAGTTGCGAGTTCTCGGGTCAGCTCGTCAAGGTCGACGTGCAGCGGGAGCGCGTCCTCCGCGTGCTCGACCTGCCGGACGGACCGGGTGGCATGCCGCAGGACGTCCGCGTCTCACCCGACGGGAAGATCTTCTACGTGGCAGACCTCACGGCGGGCGGCGTCTGGGAGATCGACGGTCGACGGTTCAAGGTGATGGGCTTCGTTCGCACGGGCGCGGGCGCACACGGGCTCTATCCGAGCCGCGACGGCAAGTACCTGTACGTCTCCAACCGCGGTGCCGGTTCGGTGTCGGTGATCAGCTTCCGGACGCGGAGAGTCGTGAAGACCTGGCGGATCCCCGGCGGAGGCAGCCCCGACATGGGCGGCGTCTCTGCCGACGGCAAGGTGCTGTGGCTGAGCGGACGGTACAACAGCGCCGTGTACGCGATCTCAACCCGCACCGGCCGCCTTCTCGCCCGCATCCCCGTCGGCGCCGGGCCGCACGGGCTGTGCGTCTGGCCGCAACCGGGCCGCTACTCCCTCGGGCACACCGACAACATGCGGTGAGCCGCCGGTGCCTGCTCTCATCCGTGGCCGCCCTGACCCTCCTCTGCGGCTGCGGCGGGCACGGGCAGGCACAGCCGGCGGTTCTCCGCCGCGGGAGGAGCGTCTTCGCCTCGGCCTGCGCGAGCTGTCACACACTCACCGGCCGCGACACCCGTGCCCGGGGCGGCGACCTCGCAATCGCGACGCTGAGCGCACGTGACATTGCGGGCTTCGTCCGCATCATGCCCGTCCATCTGTCGCGCGCCGACGTCGAGGCGGTCTCCCGATACGTTCATGCGGCGGCGGCAGGCGCGAGCACGAGGCACTGAATCTTCGTCAGCGGCCGGAGTCGAGCTCGAGCAGTAGACCGCCGAGGATGGCGAGGTTCTTCAAGAAGTGGTGCAGCTGCTGCTCGCGCTCCTTCTCGTCCTCGGCTTCCCAGAAGCGGTGGCCCCCGAGCGTCGCGGGAACGAGGCTGACAGCGAGCACTGCTCCTGCCGGACGCATGAACCGCCGAAAGGGAAATGCGAGGCCGGCAGCGAGCTGCGCAACCGCGTTTGCCTGAACGAGCCGGCGCCGGCTCGGCCGGACTGCTCCGGGGATCGCCTTCTCCGCGGTCTCGAGCACGGGCTCGGCGAGCTCGACGCGCGGTTTCGGCTTTCGCAGCGTCGACCAGCCCCCCACGACGAACACGAGACCGATCAGCGGGCGCGCGGAGGAATGAATCGCCTCGGCACTCATCGGTCTATTGCGCTTCCCGTCCCGCCTGTACGGAAACAAGCGTCCGCACTAGCCTTCGGAGGCGTGGAGCGCCGCGCCGGAATCGCCGAGCTGGCCGCCCACCTCGTCGCGATCGACTCGGTCAACCCGTCGCTCGTTGCCGGCGGCAGGGGTGAAGGCGAGGCTGCTGCATTCGTGGCGCGCTGGTGCGAGGAGAACGGCCTCGAGACCGACGTCGTCGGGGGCGAGCGGCCGAGCGTCATCGCGACTCGGAGGGGAACCGGTGGAGGCCGCTCGCTTCTGCTCAACGGCCACCTCGACACCGTCGGGCTGGCCGGCATGGAAGCGCCGCTCGACCCGCGCATCGAGGACGGCCGCCTGTACGGCCGCGGCGCGTACGACATGAAGGGCGCGCTCGCTGCCGCACTTGTCGCGGCGACGACGGTCGGCGGGCTCCGCGGCGATCTCGTCGTCACGCTCGTCGCCGACGAGGAGCTCGGCTCGGTCGGGACCGAGGCCGTGCTCGAACGCGTCCATACGGACGCGGCGGTCGTCGTCGAGCCGACCGACCTGCAGCTCGCAATCGCGCACCGCGGCTTCGTCGCGTTCGAGATCGAGACGTCGGGTATCGCGGCGCACGGCTCGCGCCCCGACCTCGGCGTCGACGCGATCGCGAAGATGGGCCCGGTGCTCGTCGCGCTCGACGAGCTGCACGCGCGGCTGCAGGACGGACGGAGGCATCCGCTCGTCGGCACAGCCTCCCTCCATGCGTCGCTCATCACCGGTGGGCAGGAGCTGTCGAGCTATCCGGCACGCTGCCTCCTCACCGGTGAGCGCCGAACGCTACCCGGTGAGACGCTCGCGGAGGTCGAGCGCGAGCTGCACGAGATCTCGGGCGCCGCGGCGCTGCGCATCGGCCCGAATCGCGAGCCGTACGAGGCGGCGCGTGGGCACCCGTTCGTCGAGCTCTTCTCGCAGTGCGCCGGAGTGACGGAACTCGTCGGCGTCCCATTCTGGACGGATGCGGCGCTGGTCGCGGCCGCGGGCATCCCGACGGTGCTGTTCGGCCCTTCGGGCACTGGTGCGCACGCGGAGGTCGAGTGGGTCGACATCGCGTCGCTCGAGCGCGTGCACGACGTGCTCGTGGCGACGGCGTCGGCGTGGTGCGGCTGATGCGCGATGCGAACGCAGCAGCCGAAGCGATTGCCGCCTCCACCGGCGTCACCTCGCACGACGCCGCCGTCGTGCTCGGCTCGGGCTGGGTCGACGCGGTCTCCGAGATCGAGCAGGTCGGCCGGGACGTTCCGCTGTCGTCTCTTCCGGGCTTCGCCGCACCGACTGCAGCCGGTCATGGTGCGGTCGTCCGCTCGCTGCGCGCGGGCGACGTGAGGGTGCTCGCATTCACCGGCCGTTCGCACTACTACGAGTCGCGAGACGTCGACCTGGTCGCGCACGGCGTACGCACGGCGGCTGCGGCCGGCTGCCGCACCGTCGTCCTCACGAGCGCGAGCGGCGGCATCGCCGACGACCTCGCGCCGGGCGACCTCGTGCTCGTCTCCGACCACGTCAACCTCACCGGCCAGTCGCCGCTCCTGGGAGCGAGCTTCGTCGATCTCACCGACCTCTACTCTCTGCGACTGCGCACGCTCTGTCGCGCGTTCGAACCGACGCTGCGCGAAGGCGTCTACGCCGGCTACTGGGGACCGAACTACGAGACGCCGGCGGAGATCCGTGCGTACAAGACCCTCGGCGCCGACATCGTCGGCATGTCGACGGTGCTCGAGGCGATCGCCGCGCACGCGGCAGGCATGGAGGTGCTCGGAATCTCGCTCGTCACCAACCGCGCCGCCGGCCTCGGCGGGCGGCTCGACCATTCCGAGGTGCTCGCCACCGCTGCGGCATCCGTCGAGCGGATGCGGGCGCTCCTCACCCGGCTCTTGCCAGGGCTGCAGCCGCCGAGTTAGATGGGTTGCGGTTGAGTTGTGAGCGGTCCGCCGGCGTCGCCGGTGTTGACGGTCCCGCTCGGCTCGATCAGGAGGACGGACGCCTCCTGCTCTGCGCGCGGGCAGTGCTCCACGCCTCTCGGGACGACGTAGAGCTCACCCTCGTCGAGCTCGATGTCGCGGTCGCGCAGCTGGATCGTCAGGTGACCTTTCAGGACGAGGAAGAAATCGTCGGTCTCGTCGTGCTTGTGCCAGACGAACTCGCCCTTCACCTTGACGATGCGGACGTCGTAGTCGTTCATCCGGGCGACGATCCTGGGCTGCCAGTGCTCGGCGAAGAGCTCGAGCTTCTCGTCGAGGTTGATCGCTTCGCTCATTGGTCCCGGCGGGTGAGCTTCATGACCCAGTTGAGCTTCCAGGTCAGGCCTCCGTCATACGAGAACGACTGGCGCCACTCGGGCGAGTCACGATCCTCCGCAAGCCATTCGAATCGAACCAGCACCGCGTTGCCGGCGATCTCGTCTTCGCACTCGAAGACGCCCTGAGCGTCGTCGAAGCGTCCCTCGACGGGTGAATCGAGGACCCCGCGGGCACGCGTCGAGCTCCACCAGATCTTCCAGCTCCCGCTGTTGGGGTCGTACAGCCTGAGCGTGAACCCCTCGAAGGCATCGCCGTCGGTCGGGCTCGCCACGTACATGCGGTCGACGTGCCCGTAACCGTCGAGGATGGGGAAGGCCTCGCTCGTGGCATCGAACTCGACCCAGTCCTCGCAGGCCGGATCGGCGACGTCGACGAGCTTCCGGTTCCGGACGTTCCAGGTACCGAAGATGAAATCGAACTGCCCGCGGCCGTCGTCGCTCACCCGCCGATCGTACGCGGGAGGGTCTGGGTTCCGGCGAGTGGATGCGTTGGTGATTCGACCCGCCGGGCCGAGCGATCTCGCCGAGCTTTCCGACCTGGCGAAGCGGACCTGGTCGGATGCCTTCGGTGAGTGGGCACGCGTAGGATCGCGCCGTGAACATCCGTGCCGCTGTGCTCGAGGAGTTCGGCCGCCCGCTCGAGGTTCAGGAGGTCGACTTGGCGGAGCCGAAGCCAGGCGAGGTGCTCGTCCGCCTCGTCGCGTGCGGTGTCTGCCACACGGATCTCTACACGGCGTCGGGTGCCGATCCCTCCGGCTATACGCCGACCGTGCTGGGTCACGAAGGCGCCGGAGTCGTGGAAGCGGTCGGCGACGGCGTCGTCTCGGTTGCCCCCGGCGACCACGTGGTGACGCTCTTCTCGCCGCAGTGCCGCGAGTGCGTCCATTGCCGTGACCCGCGTACGAACCTCTGCCTCGCGATCCGCGAGCAGCAGAATCTGGGTTATCTGCCGGACGGGTCGACGAGGCTCTCCCGTGCCGGCGAACCGATACGCCACTTCATGGGCACCTCGACCTTCGCGGAGTACACGGTGATGCCGGAGATCGCGCTCGCGAAGGTCTCGTCGGAGGCGCCGCTCGACCGTGCGTGCCTGTTCGCCTGCGGCCTTTCGACCGGTCTCGGCGCTGCAATGAACACGGCGAAGGTGCAAGCGGGCTCGACGTGTGTCGTCTTCGGCTCCGGGATGGTCGGGCTCGGGGCGGTCGCCGGCTGCCGCCTCCAGGGGGCCGAGCGGATCATCTGCGTCGATCTCTCACACGAGCGGCTCGCGCTCGCCCGCGGCCAGGGGGCGACCGACACGCTCGCCGGCGGACCGGACGCCGTGCAGGCGATCCTCGACATGACCGGTGGGTTCGGCGCCGACTACACCTTCGAGGCAACCGGCCTCGTCGCGGTGATGCGCCAGGCGGTCGAGGCGGCCAGGATGGGCTGTGGGTTGGCCACCGTCTGCGGCGTCGCCGGCAGGGGCGAAACGCTCGACGTGATCCCGCGCTATCTGATCACCGGCCGCCGGATCGCCGGCTCATCGTTCGGCGGTGTCAAGGGGCGCGACCAGGTGCCCGAGCTCGTGCAGCGCTACCTCGACGGTGACATCGACGTCGACTCGTTCCTCTCCCACCGGCTCACGCTCGACGAGGTCAACCACGGCTTCGAGCTGATGGAGGCTCAGGACGGCATCCGCAGCGTGATCTCCTTCGGCTAGCGCACGGTCGATGCGCGCGACGCGGACGACGCGCTACCCGGTGAAGAAGCGGCGTGGGTTCTCGATCACCATCTCGTCGATCTGAGCCTGCGTGACGCCTGCCTCCAGCAGCGCGGGGAGGATCGTCGTGGGGATGTGCAGCCAGTCGGCGACATCGTCCACGAAGATCGGGTTCCCGACCATGAAGTCGTGGAAGGTCGCGGTGTCGTGGCCGAGGTGCACCCGTCCGGTGTAGCCCTCGGCGACGAGCGCGGCGAGCGTCCGGACTCGGTCGGCGTCCGGATTGAAGTGCTCGATGTGGAAGCGGTCGTGTCCGATCCACGCGCCGCTGTCGGCGATTGCGCGCTGGTAGTCGAGATCGTTGCTGTCGCCCATGTGGGCGATCACGATCCGGTGCGGATCGACGCCCGCGTTCAGAAGGAAGTCGAGGGCGAGCCGGCCGGTCTGGTGCGCCGCATTCGTGTGCACCATCACCGGCGAGTCCGTCTCGATCGACGCAGCGGCGACGCAGGAGAGGATGCGCGGGATGTCGCCGACGATCCCGTGCACCTCGACGCAGCACTTGAGGAACGCAGCCTTGATCCCGGTATCGTCGATCCCCTCGCGCAGCTCGCGCACGAGAAGCTCGACGATCTGCTCGTCGCTCCGGTAGGCGAGGAACGGCGGCAGCTCGATGAACGAATAGACGCCCGTCGCGACGACGATGTTCACGTCCGCGTGGTCGTTGATCCGGGCGAGGCGGCGCACGTCGCGGCCCAGGCCGATCGCGGTTGCGTCGACGAGCGTCTCGTAGCCCGCCTCCCGCAGGCGGCGGAGCTTCGCGACCGCGTCGGCGACACCGGTCTCCTCGTCCCAGTAACGTGCGCCCCAGACGTGGCCGAAGTTGGCGATCGCCTCCGGGGAAAGGATCGCAACGTGCTCGTGCATCAAGGTCCGTCCAAGCGCGTCGAGCGCGACCGGACCACGGACGGTCTCGACGCTGTCGCCCATCGCTAGGGATAATGCGCGTCCGGCTCCTGGCCGGACGGAACCGCACTGAAGATCTCGGTCGCCACGCCCATGTCGTCGTCGGTTGGTAGGTAGGCGAAATCGACGCCGCCGTAGCGCCCGCTCAGCAGCGGCACGCGCCCCTCCGAGTCGAACTCGGCGAGCGTGCCGCCGAAGGCCGTCCCAGCCATGCCGACGTGGTGGACGCCCTCGCCGTGCTCGGCGAGGAACTCGGCGTAAGGGCTGCGGTCGTCGAGCGGCTCGATCAGCTCCCACATGACGCCGCCGATCCGCGCGAGCGCGAGCCGCCAGGACGACTCGATCGGCCGCCCGTGCGCCTGCATGTTCTCGACGGTGTCCGGATTGAAGTCGTAGATCTCCCAGGGGCCGATGCCGTAGCGCTCGACGTAGGTCTTCATCGAGGCTCGAAGGTCGCGCACGACGAGTGCCACCTGGACGGTGTCTGCAAAGACGGGCTCGCGCATCGCGCGATCATACGGCGGCCTGTCGATCTCGTCGGGCCGATGAGATGAGATCATCATCGGCCATGCGGTTCAGCTATCAGCTGCTTCCCGAGCAGCCGCTCGACGAGCTCCTGGGCACGCTCGAGCTCCTCGATCAGCTCGGCTTCTGGGGCTGCTACAGCGCCGACGAGACGTACCACAAGGACATGTGGTCGCTCTTTGCGGCGGGAGCGGCACGGACGTCCCGTCTTCGGCTGGGCCCGGAGGTCGCGGGGATCATCCTCAAGGACCCGACGCTTGTCGCCCAGCAGGTCGCGACCCTCGACGAGCTGACCGAGGGTCGGGCGGAGCTGGTCTTCAGCATCGGCAACTTCGCTCTGCTCGAGCAGTATCGGGTGCCGCACGAGCACCGGCGCAGGCCGATCCAGCGGCTGCGGGAAGCGCACGAGGTGATGAGCCGCTTCCTCGCCGAAGGGCGGCTCGATTTCGAAGGCGAGTTCTACTCGTACTCAGGTCTCTTTACCGCTGCCCGCCCGCGGCAGCAGCCGCTTCCGATCAAGCTCGGCGGCATGCGCGGCCCGCGATCGTTCGAGCTCGCGGGCGAGGTCGCCGACGGCCTGCACACTGCACTTGCCTACTCGCGCGACGCGCTCGATTTCACGGCCGAGGCGTTCCGTCGCGGTGCGCAAGGGGCCGGCCGCGACTGGGCGGTGCTCGATCTCGCCGACAACATGCTCGGTGCGATCGCCGAAGATGCCCGTCCGGCGCGCGAGGCGGCGCGAGTCGTCGCAGCTTACTACCTGTCTTCCATGCCGCCCGAGCTACTGGTGCGAAACGGCGTCGACCCGGAGGACGTCGCACCCGCGATCGCCGCCTTCAACGCCGGAGACGTCCAGCGCGCCCTCGCGCTCACACCCCCGGAAGTCGCCGACGCCCTCAGCGTCGCGGGCACCGCTCACGACTGGATCGACAAGATCGAACGCGACTTCATCCCCTCCGGCTTCGGCCACCTTCTCGTCACCTTCGCCGACCCCTTCCTGGTCGAGAGCTGGTCCGGTATGACGATCGACGGACTGCCGTCGCTCGACGACCAAATCCGACTCTTTCACGACTCGGTCATCTCCGCGCTCTAGGACGACTTCAGCTGATGGGCACTGCAGCCGGCTCGACGTGGGCCTGGGAGCGACGTATGGGCGCCGGGAGCTTCAAGCTGAGGAGGAACCCCAGAAGCGGCGGGATCGCGCTGATCGTGAGGGCAGCTTTGAGGTTGACCGTGTCGGCGACTGCGCCGAGCCCGACCGCGGCGATGCCGCCGATGCCCATGCTCAGCCCGACTGAAAGTCCTGAGGCGACACCGACGTGTCGCGGCAGGTACTGCTGGCTGAGAACCATGGTGACGCCGAACGTGCCCACAACGCAGACACCGATGAGCATGAGCGCGACGACGCCGATCGCGCCGCCGACGTAGACGAAGGCGAGCATCAGTGGTGCGATCAGCGCCTGGGTGAGCACGAGGGTGCGGCGGAGGCCGATGCGGTCTGCGATCGGCCCGAGAGCGAGCGTTCCGAGTGCGCCCGCAAACAGCATGACGAACAGGATGCGGCTGCCGTATGCCTTCGAGTGGCCCAGCGAGACGAGCCACAAGGACACGAACGCAAGGAGCGTGAACCAGGGGACGCTGCGGAGGGCGATGACTGCGGCGAGCAAGCCCATCGCGCGTCGTTGGTCGCGGTCCGCCGGATCGACCGTGACCGAGGTCGTCCGCTTGAGCACCGAGAAGGCAGGCACGAGCCGCGCGAGCGCGAGCGAGGCTGCGAGCACGGGGATCATCGCGAGCAACCCGCCCCTGAGCCCGGCTGAGACCACGAGCTGTCCCGTCACGAGCGCACCCAACGCGTAGCCGGTGTTGCCGCCGACGTTGAAATACGACATCCCGCTCGCCCGTTTGCGTCCGCTCGCGTACGCGGCGAACTTCGCGCCTTCAGGATGAAACGCGGCGATACCGAGACCACCGACCAGCACGAGCGCGAGCACGAGAGGATATGCGGGCGCGACCGCCGCTCCCCCGATCCCGACGGCTGCAACAAGCGCTCCACCCGGTATGAGCCAGAGGGCGCCACGACGGTCCGAGCGCAATCCGAACGCGGGCTGCACGAGAGACGACGACAAGGTCACCGCCAGCAGCAGCACCGCCGCAAGCGCATAGCCGAGGTGGAAGCGGCTCCGGAAGAAGGGGATCAGCGCCGGCACGCTCCCGGAAGCGAAATCGACTGCAAGATGGCCGCCCGAGAGAGCCACCATCAGCCGGCGATTGATCCCCTCTCGCACACCCGGATGCTAAGACAGCCGCCGCCCTGGGCGGCCCGCTTGTCGAACGACGGGCCGCCCCGAGCCGGCGTGATTGCCTAGCAGAACACGGCGAGATGGAAGGCCGCGTCCGTCGCGACTCCGGCGGCGTTGAAGGTCGTGACCTCGACGCCGTCCGTGTTCTTGTCTCGGCTGCCGACGCTGGCGAACAACGGCCCGGGCGTGCCGGTCGTCGCCGAGCCGACGCTGGCGATGTAGACGCACTTGGAGACGTCCTTGTTGAAGATCACCTCGTAGTCGCCGGCGCCGAGATGGCCGGCTGAGGTCGTGCCGCTCGAGCGGGCGATGCTTCCGCTCGCGTTGACGACCGCCCACAGAGCCGAGGCACCTGCCCCGGCCGCCCCTGCCGGGCCTGCCGGCCCTGCGGGGCCTGCGGGGCCTGCGGGACCTGCTGGGAGCTGGCCGCGTTTGAAGCTGCTCGCGAGGAGCGATCCTCGCTTGACCTTCGCCGCTGTCACCGCGCCGTTGCGCAGCTGCGCCGTACCGACGCTGTTACGCGGCAGCACGACCGAAACAGCTGCAACGCTCGTGCCGCCGAGCGCGACGAATAGCGCGAGCGAAGCCAACGCGGTTGCAGGCGACACAGGGAGACGGAATCTCCGACCCATAAGACTCCTTCCGTGGTGTTTTCCTACGACTGGGCGCTCTCCGGTAGAGGAGAGTGTCGACCACTTCGGCAAGAGCTGCCGCCGTTCCTGCACGGTGCTTCCTAGGTCTCGGTGTCTCTCGCCGGGAAGAGCACGGTTGGCACCTCGGCCTCCGCCGGCTCGACGCCGCGGACTGTGACGTCGATGATCGTCACTGCGAGCGAGGCGAGCGGAACCGAGAGCAGGACGTAGAAGCCTCCCAGGAGGATGCCGGTGATCGAGACGGATATGAGCACGACCAGCGGTGAAAGACCGACGATTCCACCCATCACACGCGGATTGATCACGTAGTCCTGTGCGAAGCGGATGCCGAGCAGCACGGCGGCGGCGTACACGCCTGTATGCCAGTCGACTGTGAGGCCGGCCCCGATCGCAAGGGCGATGCCGATCAGCGGTCCGACCACGGGGACGATCTCGAGGATCGCGATCGCGATTCCGAGGAGCAGCCAGTAGGGCTCGCCGATCGCCCAGAAGCCGGTGGAGACGAGTGTGGCGACGATCGTGATGAGGAGGATCTGGCCGCGGACGAAGGCGCCGAGCTTGAGATCGATCAGCTCCCACGTGTCGCGGAGCTTCTTGCGGCGCGGCCGCGCGATCAGGCTCGCGACCAGATCGACGGTCGCGTCCCGCTCGAAGATCCAGTAGGCGGCCGCAGCGAAGGTGAAGAGGATGCCGACGAGCACCTTCACGGCCTGCTCGCCGTAGGAGAGTGCCGGGTGAATCAACTTGCCTGCCGACGGCAGGTGGTTGAGGCGCCGGCCGATCGCGTCGAGCAGCTTGCCCTTGAATCCCTCACCGGCGTGGCCCTTGCTCGAGGTCGCCGAGTTGAGCGCGGCCTGTATCTCGGTCACGAGATGGGGGACGACGAACGAGAGAAACAGGGCGACGAGCCCGAGCAGCACGAGGTAGTGGAGGAGGACGCTGACGACTCTCGGCACGCGGTAGCGCGCGAGGTGCTCGACGCCCGGACGCATCGCCGCCGCAATCGTCATCGCGACAAAGAGGAGCGCGACGACGACCTTGAGCTTCCACAGCGCAAGCGCGGCGACGACCACGAGGATCGCGACCGCGGTCGAGACGAACGCCTTATGGGCGGTCGACTCGCTCCGAGGACCAGCCCCTTTCGCCCCGGCAACTGACTGGCCTCTGCCCACCACGACGATGCAACGCCGGCGGCGGCCGCAGCGATCCGGTCGCGCCGCCGCGCGTATCCATCTGACCCCCAAGCACGTTTACCCGGCGCTGTCCATCTGTCCAAATAGTCGGGAGGAGGAGAAATGGTTCTGCTCGTGCTGCTCGCCTTGCTTGCGATCATCGCGTTCGGGATCGGGTTCACGTTGCACTGGCTGTTCATCGTGGCAGTCGTGCTCGCGCTGATCTGGGTGATCTCGTTCTTCGCCGGCACCGCCGGAGGGCGCAGCCGCCGCGCCTGGTGGTAGCCCGCCGTCCCCGTCAACCATCGGAAGGGAGTCCCAGGCAATGGGTACCGGAGTGAGTCTGATCCTGATCGCGGTCGGGGCCGTGTTGGCGTGGGCCGTGCACGTGACGACCAGCGGCTTCAACGTTCACACGGTGGGCTACATCCTGCTCGTGGTCGGTCTCGTCGGCTTCGTGCTTTCCCTGATGTTCTGGTCCTCTTGGGCGGGTCCCGGGTACTTCAGCCGGAGGCGGACGGTTACCGACGTCGGCCCGGCCGGCGGGCGACGGACGATCGTCGACGAGGACGCGACCTATTGAGCTCGCGGCGTTCTCCCGGTTCCCGAATGCCTCTGGAACCGGGAGACGTCCTCTTCACCTCGCGACGTTCCACGGACGAGCGCTACACCGCGAGCCGAGAGGAGCAAAGAGGATGGCCCGACAGAACAAGCCGGAGAAGCTGAAGGAAAGCGTGGTCAGCGCCTCTGAGGTGGCGCTGCAGCTTGCGCGGGACAAGAAGTTTCGACAGACGCTGCTTTCCACGATCGAGCACAGCAATGAAGCGCGCCGCCGCGTACGACACGACCTGGGCCTCGCGGGAACAGCGAGACGGCTCGCCGCCGATCAAGAGCTCCGCGCCGAATTGCGGAACGCTCGCAGAGACCTCCAGCAGGCGTATACCCAGCTCAAAGCCAGGAGACGCAGTCATAGGCTCCGGAAGATCACGCTCCTGGCCGGCCTCGCCGCCGTCACGGCGGTCCCTCGAGTCAGACAACGCATCGCCGCACTGTTCGTCGAGGCGCGAACCGGCGACTCACTCGAAGACATGACCAAGGAAGAGCTCTACGCGCGAGCCCAAGCGGCCGAAATACCCGGACGCTCCGAGATGAACAAAGAGGAGCTCATCGCGGCGCTGCGCGACCGGGCCTGACCCGGGCGAACGGTTCCATGTTCCGTCAGGCTGCGAGCGAAGCCTCCGGCGGCGCCTCGATCGCCGACTCTTCCGTCTCGCCGCGCGTGTTCGTGGCACGCAGGGCGATCACGGCAGAGGCGAGATGAAGATGCTTCCGACCAGCAGCGCTCGCTGGAACCCCGACGTCATCGCATGCGATGCGGGCATCCCCGCGGCGAGCTGGTCGTTCGTGCGGCTCGTCGAGACCGCGGTGAAGATGGCGAGTCCGGGCGCGCCGCCGAGCCACTGCGATGCGTTGAGCAGCGCGGCGGCCTGTTCGCGGTCGTCGCCGCCACGGTCGCACACGGCCGCATCACCGCTCTCGACTTCGTCCTCGCGATCCGACGAAGCTCGCTCGCGTCACGGTCTGACGCAGCGTCAGTGCCCTACGGGCTTGCGCTTCTTGGCCGTCAACTGCGCGAGCCGCTGAATCTTCAGCTTCGCGCGGCGCCTGGCCAGGAGTTGCTTCAGCTCTTGCGGCTTAGGCTTCTGCGTCAGCTTGGGCTTGACCTTCGTGGTCTTGGACGTGGACGGCTTGACCTTCGGCTTGGGCGAATTCGGGACGCTTGTGACTGTCGATTTCGTCGAGGGGCCGGAAACAGGCGCCGACGAGTGCGGCGGTGGCGCCAGTGCCACGACGGTGGGAGGTCGCCCGGGCGACGGACTCGCGGCAGGCGCAGCGGGCGGGCTCTGCACGATGACCGAGCTCGCGGACGATGTTGCTTGCGCCGTGCCGTCGCCGTTCGTTGCGGTGACGACGACGTGGACCTGTTTGCCTGCGGAGCCGACGGAGGTCGTGTAACTGCTTCCGGTCGCACCTGCGATGGTGCTCCACGTGGCGCCGCCGTCCGACGATTGCTGCCACTGGTAGGTGTAGGTGATCGCGGCGACGCCGGTCCAGCTGCCTTTGGCCGCTGAGAGTGTTTTCCCTTCTTGTGCGGTCCCGCTCAGGCTCGGTGCGACGGTGTTGATCGGTGGGGCGGCGAGGATGGCGGCGTTCGGAGGCGATGTCGCCTGGGCGGTTCCATCGGGGTTCGTGGCGGTGACGACGACTTGCACTTGCTTGCCCGCGGATCCGGCCGGGGGCGTGTAGCTGCTTGCGGTGGCGCCGGTGATGTCGCTCCAGGTGGCGCCGCCGTCCGACGACAGTTGCCACTGGTAGCTGTAGGTGATGGTGGCGATGCCGCTCCAGGTCCCGTCGGCGGCGGTCAGCGTCGCGCCGTCTTGGGCGGTCCCGCTCAAGTTCGGGGCAACGGTGTTGACCGGTGGGTCGGCGAGGATGACGGCGCTCGGAGGTGATGTTGCTTGCGCGGTTCCATCGGGGTTCGTCGCGGTGACGACGACTTGCACCTGCTTGCCTGCGGATCCGGCCGGGGGCGTGTAGCTGCTTGCGGTGGCGCCGGCGATGTTGCTCCAGGTGGCGCCGCCGTCCGAGGATTGCTGCCACTGGTAGGTGTAGGTGATCGTGGCGACGCCGTTCCAGGTGCCTTTGGCGGCTGTCAGTTTCACGCCGTCTTGCGCGGTCCCGCTCAAGCTCGGTGCGACCGTGTTCGCCGGCGGGTTACTGAGGATGACTGCGCTCGGAGGCGATGTCGCTTGCGCGGTGCCGTCACCGTTCGTTGCGGTGACCACGACTTGGACCTGCTTGCCCGCGGATCCGGCTGGGGGCGTGTAGCTGCTTGCGGTGGCGCCGGCGATGTCGGTCCAGGTGGCTCCGCCGTCCGACGATTGCTGCCACTGGTAGGCGTAGGTGATCGTGGCCATTCCGGTCCAGGTGCCCTTGGACGCCGTCAGTGCTTTCCCGTCCTGCGCGGTTCCGCTCAAGCTCGGAGCAACGGTGTCGACCGGAGGGTTGGCGATGATGGCGGCGCTTGCGGGTGATGTCGCTTGCGCGGTGCCGTCACCGTTCGTGGCGGTGACGACGACGTGCACCTGCTGGCCTGCGGATCCGGCCGGGGGCGTGTAGCTGCTTGCGGTGGCGCCGGTGATGTCGCTCCAGGTGGCGCCGCCGTCCGACGATTGCTGCCACTGATAGGTGTACGTGATCGTGGCGACGCCGGTCCAGGTGCCCTTGGCCGCGGTGAGCGCTTTTCCGTCCTGCGCGGTTCCGCTCAAGCTCGGAGCAACGGTGTCTACCGGTGGTGCGGCGAGGATGACGGCGCTCGCCGCCGACGTGGCCTGTCCGCTCCCGCCGCTGTTGGTGGCGGTCACGACGACTTGCACCTGCTCGCCCGCCGACCCGGCGGGCGGCGTGTAGCTGGTTCCGGTCGCGCCGGCGATGTTGCTCCAGGTGGCGCCGCCGTCCGACGACTGCTGCCACTGATAGGTGTAGGTGATCGGCGCCGTTCCCGCCCACGTGCCTTTGTTCGCGGTCAGCGCTTTCCCGTCCTGCGCGGTACCCGACAGGCTCGGTGCGGCCGTGTTCGTCGGGGGTGTCGCCGCAGACGCAGTGGCGGCGCTGAGAGCGAGGGTAACCCCCGCAAATAGCAGCAACCGGAGCGCTCGACTGCGCCAGACCAAGACCATCTCGCCACGACCTCCCGACTACCGTCACCGTCGGCCGATGTCCTGACCCGCCGCAGGTCAGCGCCGCAAAGGCCGACACTCCCACTATCGGTAGTCCGGCGCGGGCCGCCGGATCCCCCTTCCGGGGTATGAGGGGTCGAGTCGTCGGCCGGCGTTGCCTGGAGTAGGCAGTGCGGCGCGCCGGGAAGCCCCAATGCCTTTTGTAATCGAACTACAGCGGAGACCGACCAATCCCCCGAAAGGGGGAAGGGAGGAGCACGACTGAGCGTTAGTTGACACTTTCGTTAGTGTCAGCTTAATCTTATGGGGTGGATGCAGCCGTCAAGGCGATCGCCGAGCCTCGCCGCCGTCAGATCCTCGAGCTGGTGCGCGAGGGCGAGTTGTCGGCCGGCGAGATCGCCGCCCATTTCGACGTCACGCGGCCGGCGATCTCGCAACACCTCGGCGTCTTGAAGGAGGCGGGGCTGGTGAGCGAGCGGCGGAACGGCACTCGGCGCCTGTACCTCGCGCGCCCGGACGGCCTCCGCGACCTGCAGGCGTTTCTGAACGGTTTTTGGGACGAGCGTCTCGAGGCGCTTCGGCGCGAGTCGGAACGAAAGGAGGCAGTGCACGTGGACGGAGTCACGGCGGGAATCTCGGTCGAGCGGGAGATCGCGATCGCGGCCAGCCCCGAAATCGTGTGGGAGCTCCTCACGAAGGAGGACGAGGCGATCGCGTGGATGGGGCAGTCGGCGACGTTCGACCTGCGTCCAGGAGGCATCTACCGGGTCGACGTGATTCCGGGCAACGTCGCGCGCGGGGAGTTCGTCGAGATCGACCCGCCGCACCGGCTCGTCTTCACGTGGGGCTGGGAGGAAGGAGCATCACCCGTCGGCCCTGGCTCCTCGACGGTCGAGTTCGAGCTGATCCCCGACGGTGACGGGACGCTGCTCCGCTTCCGCCACTTCAACCTTCCGTCCGCCGAGGCGGCGGAGTCGCACAGTCACGGCTGGGACCACTATCTCGCCCGGCTCGCGACGCTTGCATCCGGCAGCGATCCCGGGCGGGATCGGTGGCTCGAAAGGCCGATGTCGTGAGCGCGGCGCTCGAGGTGGCGCTCGCCTATCACGAGGCCTGGGCGAACAGGGATTTCGAGCGCGCCATGACGTACATCGCCGACGACATCGTCTGCGACGCGCCCCCGGGCCGCATCGAAGGCGCCGATGCATATCGTGCGTTCATGGGTCCATTCGTCGAGATCCTCGAACGGACCCGCTTGATCGCCGCGTTCGGCGACGACGACACGGCTGTCGTCCTCTACGACACCGACACGATCCCCGTGAAGCATGCGCCGGGTGCCGAATACGTCAGAGTCGTCGACGGCGAGATCGTCCACAGCTACTTCGTCTTCGACCGCCTTCCGTTCCGGGAAGCGGCCTAAATGGCCTACGACGAGGAGCTCTCAGGAAGGATCCGCGAGCTGCTCGCTGGCGAGCGCGGGGTCACCGAGAAGAAGATGTTCGGAGGCCTCGCGTTCCTCATCCGTGGAAACATGGCGATTGCGGCGAGCGGAGGTGGTGGGGCGCTCGTCCGCTGCGATCCCGATGAGTCTGATGCACTCGTCGCGAAGACGAAGGCCGAGCTCATGGTGATGCGCGGTCGGGCGATGAAGGGATGGTTGCGCGTCGATTCGCAGCATCTGCGGACGAAGCGCGAGCTCGCGAAGTGGGTCGGCGTCGCGACAGCCTACGCGCGGACGCTACCGGTCAAGTAACGTTGCTGGTGCGGCGGGCAGTTGCACCGTGACGCGGAGCCCGCCGGCGGGCCGTGGCGCAAGGGTGAGAGTCCCGGCGTGTGCATCGGTGATGCTCTTGACGATCGCGAGGCCGAGGCCGACACCTGCGTGGTCGGTACGTATGCGTTCGGTGCCGCGGCGAAACGGCTCGGCAAGTGTGGAAACGAACTGCGGGCTGAGCCTCTCGCCGGTGTTCTCGACGGTGAGCACCGCACTCTTGGGGTGAACGCTGGTCGTGACCCACACGGTGCCCCGTTCAGGCAGGTTGTGGACGATCGCGTTGTGCACGAGGTTCGTGCTCAGCTGCAGCAGTAGCGTGTGCGAGCCGACGGTGGGAGTCACGTCGCCGGAAGTCTCGATGGCAAGGCCCCGTTTCTCTGCGAGGGGCAGGAGCGTTTCAGTGGCTTCTTCCGCTATGAGCGACAGGTCGACGCGTTCTCGGGCGAAGGACCGTTGATCGGCGCGGCTGAGCAGAAGCAGTGCCTCGGTGAGGTCGATCGCCCGTGTGTTGACCGCGTGGAGGCGGTCGACGAGCTCGTCTGTATCGGCGTTGGGATCGTTGCGGGCGACGTCGAGAATGGTCTGCGTGATCGCCAGCGGGGTGCGCAGCTCATGGGAGGCGTTGGCAGCGAATCGCTGCTGTTCGGCGACGTGTGCTTCGAGCCGAGCAAGCATGGCGTCGAAGCTGTCGGCGAGCTCGCGGAACTCGTCCTGACGCCCTTCCAGCTCGATCCGGTGGGAGAGCGATCCGTTTGCGGCCACGCGTGTGGCGTCGGTGATGCGAATCAGCGGAGCGAGCATGCGGCCGGCGAGAAGCCAACCTCCCACCAGACCGAATACGAGCAAAAACGCCATGACGATCGCCGCGATGGGAGCGAAATCGCGCAAGAGGTCGGCGTGGCTGCGCACCATGAAGATCACGCCGGGGTGCACGCCACGCGACAGCGAGAAGTACCCGGCGACGAGCAGCAGGCCACCTGCGAGCATGAGGAAGCCGGCGTAGCTGAGGGTGAGCTTGAGGCGGACGCTCAGACCGGGGGCTCTATCCACGCTCGCGTTCCTCGATGCGGTAGCCGACGCCCGAGACGGTGGCGATGATCCCGGGTTCCCCGAGCCGTTTGCGCAGTGCCGAGACGGTGATGCGCACGGCATTCGTGAACGGGTCTGCGTTCTCGTCCCACGCTCGCGCCAGGAGCTCTTCGGCGCCGACGACACCGCCCTCGGCGGCGACGAGGACCTCGAGCACTGCGAACTGCTTTCGCGTCAGCGCGACGTAACGGCCGTCGCGGTAGACCTCACGGCGGAACGGATCAAGCCGCAGCCCTGCGATCTCACGCACGGGCGGCCTCGAGTGGGCGCGTCTGCGGTCGAGTGCTCTGAGACGAAGGACAAGCTCGCGGAGCTCGAACGGCTTTGTGAGGTAATCGTCGGCGCCGAGCTCGAATCCGGTTGCCTTGTCGTCGAGACGGTCGGCAGCGGTGAGCATGAGGATCGGCAGGCCGCTGCCGGTGGCGACGATTCGTTCGGCGATCTCGTCACCGGAAGGCCCGGGGATGTCTCGGTCGAGGACGGCGATGTCGTATTCGTTGACGTGCAGCAGCGCGAGAGCGCTGTCGCCGTCACCGGCGATGTCTGCCGCGATCGCCTCGAGACGGAGGCCGTCGCGGATGGCCTCTGCCATGTAGGGCTCGTCCTCGACGATCAAGACACGCATGATCCGATGCTAGAGCCGGCGCATATCGCCGGCATATCGAAAACCACATACGTGCCGGCAACAGCGCCCTGCCTTGAATGGCGGCGTGGCCCACCGTACGACTCGGATTCGATGGAGCCGTGTCGCCGGCCTGGTGGTCGTCATTGCGGCGATCGCGGGCTCCGCGAGCCGGTTGCTGGCGTCCTCGCCCTCGACGGCGGCATCGACCGCCGGCAAAGCGCTGCCCAGCGCGGTGTGGCCGGCATACGGCGAGGCTGCGTTCATCCGGAGGGGGCAGTCGCAGATCCACGCCGGCCCCAACCAGCGCGTGACTGCGATCGCCAGCGTCGCGAAGGTGATGACGGCTTATCTCGTGCTCCGCGACCACCCGCTGGACGTCGGGGCGGAAGGCCCGAACATCGTGCTCACCGACGCCGACGTCGCCGACACCGATCGCCGGCGCAGACGGCAGGAATCGATCGTGCCCATCGTCGCGGGAGAGGAGTTGACCGAACGGCAGGCGCTGCAGGCGCTGCTGCTGCCGTCGGCGAACAACATCGCCGCGGTGCTGGCGCGATGGGACGCCGGCTCCGTGGATCGGTTCGTCGCCCGGATGAACGCGGCCGCACGATCGCTTGGCATGACGAACACCCGTTACACCGACCCGAGCGGCTACGACGACACAACCGTATCGACGGCCGCCGACCAAGTGCGCATCGTCGTTCGGGCCATGCGCCTACAGGTGTTCGCGAGCATCGTCGCCGCACGGAGTGCGACACTGCCGGTGGCCGGCACGGTGCGCAACACCGACACATTGCTCGGGCGCGACGGGTTCGTCGGCGTCAAGACCGGCTCGGACAACGCGGCCGGCGGCTGCTTTGCCTTCCGGTCCATTCGATGGATCGACGGCAAGCGAACGACGATCACCGGGGTCGTGTTGGGACAGCCCGGCCGCGACCGGATCGCAGCGGGGCTCGCGGCCGCCGACGAGATGGTCGACCGCATCGCCGGCGGTCCGGCTTTGCCGGATCTCCACCCACCGGGAGGTCGCCCGCCGCGGGCGCGCGTCCCGCGACGCCGGCCCTGAACGTTATCGACCCACACGGCGACGACCGCGCGATCGAGCACAGTTGGAAGGCGGTACCGACAGCGACCTATACGTCGGCGGCGAGGGCTTCGGAGAGGCGCTCTGCAGCGCTCCGGGAGACGTCGATCGGCTGCCGCCGGTCTCGTGGCCGGTGAAGCTCGGCGTCTATGTCCACGGCGAGCGTGGCGGTGCCACCGCGCCTGCGCGCTGCATCCCAGAGGCGATCGGCCAGGCTGCGAGCCTCGGCGTCGTCGAACTCGAGTCGGCGGTGGTCAGGGAGCAGAAGCACGATCACGACTGGCGCCTACCTCGTGTCAAGTCGAGCGCCGTAGCGCCCGGTGCTTTCCCGCACACTCCAAGCCACCCCTCCCGTTAACTCGGGCAGGCTACAGCAGACGCGGTGCGCAAGTGTTCCAACTGCCGGCGCCGGACCGCTAGTTGGTTGCGACCGCCTGCTCGTCGTGCGGCTCTCCTCGCCGCGATGTGACGAGCAACGGTAGAAGGTAGGCGGCGGCCCACAGCGTCTTCGCACCCTCGTTCAGCGCCTCCGTCAACGGATCGAAGACTGACGGCCTCTCATGCTGGTTGGCGTGGAAGCCGAGCGCGATCCAGACGATCCAGACGGCGGCGACGAGCCCCATCGTCGGCAATGAGGGCTTCACGCCGTAGCGGAACGTCGCGATCGGGACGATGATCAGACCCGGCACCATGAGCACGGGCGCCGCGAGGGGGAACATGTTCGTGCCCATCACGAGCGCGGTGAGCTGGTACGCGACTTCGAAGCCGCTCAGCCACACCGCGCAGTACCCCATCACCTTCCAGTCCTGCCGGTAGGCGCAGAGCACGGCGAAGACGGCGGCTGTCGCCCAGGTGGAGGTGCGAATGCCGTCCAGAAAGATCCCGCTTGGCAACATCCCTCTGATCATTGGCGCCGCAAGCCGCTGCGCAACTTGCGGAGGGGGTGCGCCGGCCAGGCCGAAGGTCCGGTCGGAGGATCGACGACCGCCGGGACCGGCTGCGGGCAGGACAGACGATGTGGTCGAGCGGCACAGCCACAATGGCAGCCCATTTCAAGGCGCAGGGTTGCGGAACGTATTCGGCGTGTACTCGTCAGGGCTCGCGTTGCGTGCGACTAACGACGCGGCGGCACGTGCGCGAGGCCCATCGCGCGGGACGCCTCGAGTCCGGCGCTTGACGGATACCCGGAATCGGGCTGGGTTGTGGCGATGACCGAGCATTCGGTGGTGATCGCAGGCGGCGGACCCACAGGGCTGATGCTCGCGGGCGAACTGGCGCTGGCGGGGATCGACGCCGCGATCGTCGAACGGCGCCGAACCCAGGAGCTCGTCGGGTCGCGCGCGCGCGGTATGCACTCCCGCACCGTGGAGGTCCTCGACCAGCGCGGGATCGCCGATCGCTTCCTGGCCGAGGGCCAGGCGATGCAGATCGGCGCCTTCGCCGGCGTCCGCCTCGACATCAGTGACTTCCCGACGCGGCACAACTACGGTCTCGCGCTGGGGCAGAACGACTTCGAGCGCATTCTGGCCGCGTGGGTCGGTGAGCTCGAGGTGCCGATCATCCGGGAGCGCGAGGTGAGCGGCTTCGCGCAGGACGAGACCGGGGTGGACGTCGAGCTCTCCGACGGCGGCCACCTCCGCGCGCAGTTTCTCGTCGGATGCGACGGCGGCCGCAGCGTCATCCGCAAGGCCGCCGGCATCGAGTTCCCGGGTTGGGATCCTTCGATCAGCTCGCTGATCGCCGAAGTGGAGATGCGCGACGCGCCGCAGCTGGGCGTGCGGTATGACGAGAACGGAACCCAGGCCATGGGCCGCCTCGAGGGCGGTCGCATCGGGCTCGTGATCAGCGAGCGGTACGTGGGGCAGGCCTCCGATCCGACGCTGGACGACCTCCGCCGGGCGCTCGTCGCCGTGTGGGGGACGGACTTCGGCGTCCACAGCCCGACGTGGATCTCCCGGTTCACCGACATGACCCGACAGGCGGCGTCCTACAGGCAGGGGCGTGTGCTGCTTGCGGGGGACGCCGCGCACGTGCACTACCCGGTCGGCGGGCAGGGCCTGAACCTGGGCGTCCAGGATGCGGTCAACCTGGGCTGGAAGCTCGCCCAGACCGTCAAGGGAATCTCGCCGGAAAGCCTGCTCGACACCTACCACGCCGAGCGGCACCCGGTTGCCGCCGGCGTGCTGCGAACGACGATGGCGCAAACCACGCTCACACGTTCGGACGCACGCATCGACGCCCTCCGCGCGACCGTGGCCGAGCTGCTCGGCTTGGAAGAGCCGCGCAAGCGCGTGGCCGCGATGATGCACGCCCTGGACATTCGCTACGACTTGGGCGAGGGGCACCCGCTGCTCGGCCGCCGCATGCCCGACCTGGACCTCGACACGGACGCCGGACCGGTACGAGTGTTCACGCTGCTGCACGCCGCCCGGCCGGTGCTTCTCAACTTCGGCGAGCCCGGCGGCGTGGATATCACGCCGTGGGCGGATCGGGTCCAGCATGTCGATGCTCAGCACGTCGGCACCTGGGAGCTTCCAGTCGTCGGCTCGGTCTCGGCTCCCACCGTCGTGTTGATCCGCCCCGACGGACATGTCGCGTGGGTCGGAGAGCACGCAGACACAGGGCTCCGTGAAGCGTTGATTCATTGGTTCGGCCCTGCGCCGCGTGCGGCCTCGTCCGACCTTGACGGTCATTCCGGATAGAGCATCGAAGGCCGGCTCGACGGATCGCGACGCGCAGGGACTCTCGCACGATTCGTCGGCCGTCGGTCGGCGTGGGCTCGGTAGCCGAGTATGCGGCCGAGGGGCGCGACCGCTGCGAGGGCGGCGCGTTGAAGGAACGCGGGTGGGGACGGGAGCCGGACTGTGTCGAAGTGGGCGTCGGCGATGACGGCGAGCCGGAACGGGTTCGGGAGACCTCTGCGGTTCGTCTTGCCTTCGTCGGCGAGGGTGAACATGGTCTCGATCAGCGACTCGAACTGGAGTGCGGGCCGGATCTCGCAGAGGAAGCGGGCGTCGACGTCGCCGACGTTGCGGAAGCGATGCGGCGTTTTCGGCGGTACGACGGCGACGTCGCCGGACTCGACGATCTGCGTCTCGTCTCCGATCCGGAGCTCGACGAGGCCGTCGAGGATCTCGAAGCGTTCGCTTTGGTCGGGGTGGACATGTGCGGCGGCGACGAAGCCGCCCGGACGGACGATCGTCTCGACGAGGACGGACTCCCCGTTGCTCTCGGCGGCGGTGCGGTGGAAGATGAGCGTCTCGCCGGTGACGCGGTTGGTTAGCACTTCTCCTGGGCGGATCACTGTTCTCCTCTCGGGGCTGCCGGTGTACTGAGGAGAGCCTGCTCGGGAAGCGCGAGTGTGTCGTCGCCTCGGCAGCGGATCTTGCGTACCGCTCGGGGAGTATCTGGTCGTCCCCCCGCAGGGTCAGGCTGTCTTGGGCCCGGGCTGGGTGAGGCCGGTTTCGTAGGCGAAGATCACCGCTTGCACACGGTCGCGTAGGCGGAGCTTCATCAGGATCCGCTTGACGTGCGTCTTGACGGTCGACTCTTCGATCACGAGCTGTTCTGCGATCTCCGTGTTGGAGAGCCCGCGGGCGATGAGCGCGAGGACTTCGCGCTCGCGCGGCGTCAGCTCGTCGAGCCGGTCGCTGCCGGCGAGGTCGGGTGTTGGCTGGTGGGCCATGCGCTCGATGACGGTGCGCGTGACGGAAGGAGACAGGAGCGAGTCGCCGGCGGCGACGGCGTGCACGGCCGCGAGTAGGTTCTCGGGACTGGTCCGTTTGAGCAGGAAGCCCGACGCGCCGGCGTTGAGAGCGCCGAAGATGTAGTCGTCGTCTTCGAAGGTGGTGAGGATCACGATCTTCGTCTCGGCGGCGCCGGCGAGGATCTCGCGGGTCGCTCCGATGCCGTCGAGGTCGGGCATACGCACGTCCATCAGGACGAGGTTGGGACGGAGCGCGCGCACGGACGCGATCGCGGCTCGTCCGTTGGCCGCTTCGCCGACGACGTCGATGTGCGGGTCGCTCGAGAGGACGGCCTTGAGGCCGGCGCGCATCAGGTCGTCGTCGTCGACGAGCAGCACGCGGACAGGCCGGTCAGGCATGTGCGTAGGGAAGTCGGGCATGGACGTGGAATCGTCCGTCGACGATCGATGTCTCGAGGCTTCCGGTGAGGAGGATCGCGCGCTCGCGCATGCCCAGGATGCCGTGGCCGGCCTCGCCGTGTCGGTCACGCTCGACCGCGGCGAGCGGATTGATGACGGCGAGCTCGAGCGCGTGCTCGGTGTAGCGGAGCCGGACCTCGGCGGTGCCGTCGCCGTGACGAGCGGCGTTGGTGAGCGACTCTTGCAGGATGCGGTAGGCGGCCTGGTCGACACCGGGAGCCAGAGCCCGTCGCGTTCCTTCGACTTCGAAGTTGACGCTGAGCCCGGCGGTGCGGCTGCGTTCGAGAAGGGTGTCGAGTGCGGCGAGGCCCGTCGGCGGCTCCGGCTCGCCGTCGATGCCTTCGCGAAGGGTGCGCACGAGATGGTCGATCTCGCCGATCGTGTCGCGGGCGACGTCTTCGATCGTCGTCAAAGCCGCCCGCGCCTCGGCCGGGCTCTCCTGTTGCAGGAGCCGCGCGGCGCCTGCTTGGACGAGGATGACATTGATCGCGTGCGCGGCCGAGTCGTGCAGGTCGCGAGCAATGCGGGTGCGTTCCTCGGCCACGGCCAGTCGGCGCTCGCGTTCCATTTCGCGCGTCAGGCTCGCGCGTCGGTGGCGGCGGTGCCGGATCTGGTCGCCGATCACCCAGGCCCCGCCCCAGACCAGGATCCCGAACAGGATCGGGCTGGTCGGAAAGCCGCCGTGGGCGATCAGCGTGCTGCCGACGTGGATCGCGAACAGACCGAGCACGACCACCGCCGTTTGCCGGATCCGCGCTTCCGTGCGCTCGTCGGTGGCGACGAAGAACAACGCGAAGGTCGGGCCGAAGGGTGGGCCGAGCCCGTACCCGAGAGCGTTCAGGGTCGCGCTCGCGGCGGTGGAGAGCACGAAGACGCCGAGCGGGGAACGTCGCCGCGCGAGGAGCGGAAAGCACGCGACGGCAGCGAGGATGCCGCCGGCCGGGTCGAGATGGCGCTGCGCGCCGTGAATCCCGGCGAGCACGGCGAGCGTCAGGCCGTACGCGACCAGAGCGACGAACAGGTCACGCAGGAGCGGCGAGCGGCTGAGCCCCCGGGGGCCGACAGTGGCGGTGGGCGCGGTCACAAACGTCTCCGCGTACGAGGGTAACCAGCACTTCCGCTCGTGGAGTCCTCCCGCGGGAGGATCGGGGTACCCCTGCGGGAGGACGGCGTAGTTCCTCCCTCAGAGCGTTTCGATCGGAGGGTGCGCGACCGTAGCGTGGTCGGCATGTCGAGCTTGCACCACGGCAGCCGTCTGCTCGCACGCCCTACGCGCTTCTCGCTCCGTCACCGCAAGACAGTCGTGTGCTTCTGGCTCCTCCTGACGGTGGTCGGCATCTTCGCCGCCGGCAAGGCGTTCAACGCATTCAGCGACCAGTACTCGGTGCCGGGCCGCCAGGGCTACGAGACGAACGCGGCGATCACGCGCAGCTTCGGCAACGGCGGCAACAGCGCACCGATCGTCGCCGTTGTCTCGCTCCCGGCGCACGAGACCGTGCAGGCACCTGCCGTGCGCTCCACGCTCGAGCGGATCGACGCCCGCATCCGCAACGCCGTCCCGGGGGTACGGCTCGCTTCCTACGCATCGACCGGAAGTCGCGCGTTCGTGTCGGCGGACGGTCGAACGACCTTCGCGATCGCCTACGCCCCGCCGAAGCCGGGCAGCTTCGGCCAGAACCCAGCCGCTGCCAAGGCGGTCGCCAGAGCGATGCAGGGCGTGCACCTACAGGGAGGCTCGGTGCACGTCACCGGCTTCGACGCGCTCAACACCTCGAGCGGCCAGAAGGGCGGGCTCGGCCTCCTTGCCGAAGGCGTGTTGGGCGGGCTCGGCGCCCTGCTCGTGCTCGCCTTCGTGTTCGCCTCGCTGCTCGCCTTCGTCCCGCTCATCGTCGGGCTCTGCTCGATCATGACGAGCTTCCTCCTCGTCTGGGGCCTGACGACCTTCATGTCGGTCTCGGGCATCGTCGGCTTCCTGATCGCGCTCGTCGGGCTCGGCGTCGCGATCGACTACTCGCTGCTCATCGTCGTGCGCTGGCGTGAGGAACGCGCACACGGCCACGAGGGCGAAGAGGCGGTCGAGCGTGCCATTGCGTCCGCCGGCCGCGCGGTCGTCTTCAGCGGCACCACGGTGGCCATCGGGCTTCTGTCCCTGGTGGTGCTGCCGGTGCCGTTCCTGCGCAGCGTCGGCATCGGCGGCATGCTCATCCCGCTCGTCAGCGTCGCGGTCGCAGTCACGCTGCTACCGGTCGTCCTCGCGTCGCTCGGGCCGCGGCTCGACTGGCCGCACCTACGCTCCGACGACCGGGCGAGCCGCTTCTGGACGCGCTGGGCACGTGCGGTCGTTCGTCGTCGCTGGATCTCGGCCGGCGTCGCGGTCGCCGTACTCGGAGCGCTCACGTTCGCGGCTACATCACTCCACCTCGACTCCTCCTCCGGCGACCCCAACACGCTGAGTCAGCGCGGCGACGCCAAGATCGGGCTGAACCGTCTCGAATCATCCGGTCTCGGCGACGGCCCCCTCACCCCGATCGAGCTCCTCACGCCGAACATCACCGCTGCGAGGCTCGCGAGCCGGGTCGGCGACGTGCCGGGCGTAGCCGGCGCCGTCGCGCCGAGCGGCCCGGCGTGGCACCGCGGCGGGCAGGCGCTCGTCGACGTGATCCCCATCAGCGAGAGCGACTCCGCTGTCGACGCCGTGCGCACCGCCGCACACTCGCTCGGCTCCGACGTCCACATCGGCGGCATCGTCGCCCAGAACAGCGACTTCACCTCGGCCGTCTACGGCGGCTTCCCGCTCATGATCGCGCTGCTCGCCCTCCTCACCTTTGTCCTGCTCGCGCGCGCGTTCCGGTCGCTCCTCCTGCCGTTGAAGGCGGTACTGCTGAACGTGCTCAGCATCGCGGCCGCCTGGGGTGTGGTCACGCTCGTCTGGCAGAAGGGCTACGGCTCGCACCTGCTGTGGGGGATCGGCGCCGCCGGGGCGATCCCGTCCTGGCTGCCGCTGATGGTCTTCGCCTTCCTCTACGGCCTCTCGATGGACTACGAGGTCTTCATCCTCTCCCGCATGCGCGAGGAATACGACGCGACCGGCACCACCGACACCGCCGTCATCAACGGCATCGGCCGCACGGGTCGCCTCGTCACCAGCGCCGCGCTCATCCTCTTCCTCGGCTTCCTCGCCATGTCGAGCGCTCCCTCGACGCAGGTGAAGATGATCGCCACCGGCCTTGGCGCCGGGATCCTCTTCGACGCCACCATCATCCGCGCGCTGCTCGTGCCGGCCGCCGTCTCTCTCTTCGGCCGCTGGAACTGGTGGCTGCCGACGGCGCCGGCCCGCTTGCTGCGCGTCGAGGCCTCGCCGCGGCCGCTACTCGCACAAGACGACTGAAGGAGTTACGGAAACAATCATGTTGCACACATTTGCACTCGTCCTCGGCGGCGGGAACGGCTGGCACCACGACCACTGGTGGATCGTCTTCCCGATCTTCTGGCTGCTCCTCGCCGCGATCGTGGCCGCTTTCTTCTGGCGGCGGAATGGACGCTCGAGCGACGGCGGCGACTCGCCGCGGCGGATCCTCGCCGAGCGCTTCGCGCGTGGAGAGATCAGCGGCGAGGAATACCGCGACCGGCTCGGGCAGCTGCAGTAGCGCGGCGCAGGTGGGGCTGCGTTGTCCTCAGGCCGTAGACCTCGCCGAATGCCGCAGCCGACTCGGCCCGCGGCTTGTCCGTGTCTTCCAGAAGGTGGCCGGGCAGCGACCGGGACGGATCATCTGACCTCGGGAGTTCCAGTCCTCGAACTTCGCCACCTGGGTACGCGTGCTTGCGGATGGTTGATCCGTGGCGCCGCCGATGCCACGGAGTCGACCCCAGGCGAGAGTCGCGATGACTGCGGCAAACGCGGTCGAACGCGTACGGGAAAGGAGACGAGATGGCGACGATCGAGAAGCAAACGACGTATGCCGCGCCGGGTGAGCCCGGTAGTCCGGTCGAGCTGAAGGAGCGGTACGACAACTTCATCGGCGGACGCTGGGTTGCGCCTGTGCAGGGTGAGTACTCGGAGAACGTGACCCCGGCGACCGGGAAGCCGTTCACGGAGGTGCCGCGGTCGACGCCGGAGGACATCGAGCTCGCGCTCGACGCCGCCCACGCCGCCAAGGACGCGTGGGGCGAGGCGTCGACGGCGGAGCGGGCGAAGGTGCTGAACCGGATCGCGGACGCGATCGAGGACAACCTCGAGCTGCTCGCGGTCGCGGAGAGCTTCGACAACGGCAAGCCGGTGCGCGAGACCCTCGCGGCGGATATTCCGCTGGCGGCCGATCACTTCCGCTACTTCGCGTCGGCGATCCGGGCGGAGGAGGGATCGATCTCGGAGCTCGACAAGGATACGGTCGCCTACCACTTCAAGGAGCCGCTCGGGGTGGTCGGGCAGATCATTCCGTTCAACTTCCCGCTGCTGATGGCGGCGTGGAAGCTGGCGCCGGCGCTGGCGGCCGGGAACTGCTCGGTGATCAAGCCGGCGAGCCCGACACCATGGTCGATCCTGAAGCTGATGGAGTTGCTGGAGGACGTCGTCCCGGCGGGCGTGATCAACGTCGTCAATGGCCCCGGCGGCGAGATCGGCAAGGCGCTCGCGACCAACAAGCGCATCGCCAAGATCGCCTTCACCGGGGAGACCGCGACCGGGCGGCTGATCATGCAGTACGCCGCTCAGAACATCATCCCCTCGACGACGGAGCTCGGCGGCAAGTCCCCGAACATCTTCTTCGCCGACGTGATGGCCGCCGACGACTCGTTCCTCGACAAGGCTGTCGAGGGGCTCGTGCTCTACGCCTTCAACAAGGGCGAAGTGTGCACGTGCCCGTCGCGGGCGCTGATCGAGGAGTCGATCTACGACGAGTTCATCGGTCGGGCGCTCGAGCGTATCGCCGCGATCAAGCAGGGTCACCCCCTCGACGAGTCGACGATGATCGGTGCCCAGGTCTCGGTCGCGCAGCTCGAGAAGATCGAGAGCTACGTCGAGATCGGCAACCAGGAGGGCGCCGAGCTGCTGATCGGCGGCGAGCGCTCGCACCTGGGCGGCGAGCTGGAGGACGGCTTCTACTTCCAGCCGACCGTCTTCAAGGGTACGAACGACATGCGGGTCTTCCAGGAGGAGATCTTCGGCCCGGTCCTCGCGGTGACGACGTTCAAGAACGAGGCCGAGGCGCTCGAGATCGCGAACGACACGATGTACGGGCTCGGCGCCGGCGTCTGGACGCGTGACACAGCGAAGGCGTACAGGATGGGCCGCGGCATCCAGGCCGGACGGGTGTGGACGAACTGCTACCACCTCTACCCCGCCGGAGCTGCGTTCGGTGGCTACAAGGTCTCGGGCGTCGGCCGCGAGACGCACAAGATGATGCTCGACCACTACACACAGACCAAGTGCATGCTGGTCAGCTACGACCCGAAGCCGCTGGGCTTCTTCTAGAAGCGATGCCGGCGGAAGAGCGGATAACGGCCACGCACGCGGCACTCGAGGAGCTCGCGCGGTTGCGCGAGCGCCACGGGCCGCTGCTGCTCTTCCTCTCCGGCGGCTGCTGCGAGGGCAGCTTCCCCCTTTGCCTCGAGGAGGGGGAGCTGCTCCTCGGCCCCGGCGACCGCAGAATCGGCGAGGTCCGCGGTGTGCCGTTCTACATCAACGCGGACCAGGACGACCGGTGGAACGAGCCGAGCTTCCTGCTCGACCTCGTCCCCGGCGAGAGCGACACCTTCTCACTCGAGAACGCAGACAGAGTTCACTTCGTCGCCCGGAGCAGCGCCTGCGTCGTGGGAATGTCCGACTGAACAAGCTCCGAACGGCTGTGTGGCGAGCGCACCGCGGTCGCTCGTGCGTGCCGCCTGACAGCGCGGTCAAGCGACATCGGGCCTAAAGCCGGTTGGCTCGTTTTCCCGCTACGGGAACGGCCAGCGGTCGATCAGACGCGAAATCGCCGTGACGAGCTCGAATAGATTGGCCGCTCCGGGCGTGGCCGCGGGGTCGGCGCGAAATGGCTGCAGTGGCTCGGGTTGAGGTCGGCGGGGGCCGAGATGGACTGGAGCGACAGGGACGGGTTGGTGTACCGCTAC